>Ga0207933_1000007_pt1 | contig 247059 bp, 241 predicted proteins | sample NGESurdeep092012_4_FD_184488 | JGI IMG/M metagenome (GOLD analysis project Ga0207933, IMG submission 184488) | Arctic peat soil microbial communities from Barrow, Alaska - NGEE Surface sample F53-3 deep-092012 (SPAdes) | ecosystem: Environmental > Terrestrial > Soil > Wetlands > Peat ... | reverse complement strand
AAGGTGAAGTTATGAACGGTCTCTGAGTTGTAGTTCGGTTCTGAGGAGTAGAATCGCGGCAAGCAGCGCAGTGGTTCCGGCAAAGATGTAGGCATAACCTTCACCAAGTACAAATAGCGCACCCATGATAAGGTTGGCACCAAACTGACCAAGGCTTCGAGCGACGCTGAGCCCGCCCATTCCGGAAGAAATATTCTCGGAAGTTCGAAGCGACGCTATCATTGAAGGCTCGTAGGTCTCAACCGCCCCCATCCCGAACCCTAAAACCGCGACCGCAATGTTGATTCCCCAAGCAAAACCGCGACCAAATACGAAAATCGCAATAAGGTAAGAAGCGATCGCCGATGTTAGAAAGCCATATTTCCATAAAGCGTTCAACCCCTTGAGGTTCGCCTTGCCTAAGAACCAGCCTGAAATTGCGGACACGCCTAAATAGATCCCAAAAGTAGAGACTCCGTCGATTTTCAAATTACTGGAAAGAGCAGAGCTGAGAACTGGGAATCCAAGATTATAAAAGCTGAATCCGTATAATCCGGCAGCGATGAGGATTGCTATGTAGATTTTTCTCTGCCACATCGCCTCCGTCGATAGCTCCGTCAGGTTTTTCGAAGATTTGTCTACATCAGTTGCAGGCGCGGACCTTTCGCAAAAATTGGACCGAACTGGGAGCAAAACCATCGTTGAAAGGAAGATTGGCAACGCCGAAAAAGAAATGATCCGTCCAACCGGGATGTGAATGAGCAAAAAGCTAATTGCTAAGAGAATGGAGACCAATCCGCCGCCGATATCCAAAAGATGGAGGAATCCGAAAACTTTGGAATGATGCTCTTTCGGCGTAACGTTGACAAGCATCGCGCGGCGTGGAGGTGTCCGCAAATATCGAAACCACCAACCCAACATAAATAGTATTCCGCTTGCCCAGATCGATGAGGTGAGGCCGCTTGTAGCCAAAAGCAAGATCCCCAGATTGCCAACAATTACGATCCGCTTTTTAGGTATCCGATCACCGAGCCATCCGCCAAGAAACGCAAGGAGTGAGCCGATCCCAAAACTCAGTCCTGTAATCAAGCCATAGATAAATGGGGACTGATGAAGCTGAAAAACAATGAATAATGGATAAAGTGCGGTGACGCCCTGGTAACCTAGATCGGCGAAGAAAGCAGACAGACACAATAAAAGACTCTCACGATTGAGCCATTGTGAATCTGCGTACTTCATCGCGAAAGGCTACCTGGAACTATCAAGCATTAACGTGTTCAGGCGAAACTGAACGCCGCGAAAAGAGCATCTCTTGCCCTATCGTAAGGCGTAAGCTATCACCGAATCGCCTTCGACGCTGGGAAGGCCATGATGTCCCCCTGCGCATTGAATGACATATTGAACTCCGGTTTTAGGCGACACGAAGCTCATTGGAGCCGCCTGACCGCCAGCGGGTAATTTTGTTTCCCACAGGATCTTTCCAGTTGAAGCATCGAATGCTCGAAATACTGGATTCGCAGTCGCGGCGATAAAGACCAAACCTGTCGAAGTGCAAAAGGATCCGCCAAGATTAGTTGCTCCCCATTGCTCGCTTCCGGTCACGTCGTAGAACTGCGGCATTTGACCCAGTGGCTTTTCCCACCTCACTATGCCCGTCTTGAGATTGATCGCGTGCATCACTCCCCAAGGAGGCGCGTTCGCAGGAATCTGATCCGGCGCGTCGAACGATCGCCAGTTCACGCCATATGGTGCCCCTATCTGATCGAAAATGCTGTAGAAATGGCTTTCGTCGCTTCGCTTTACCATCGTTATGATGTTGGCAATGCTGTTGGTGTTGACGAATAGGGTGTCAGTTAATGGATTATAGCTTCCACCCGACCAGTTGCATCCGCCGAGACCTCCCGGCAAAACGATCGTTCCATTGAATCCAATCGGAGTGAAAATCCCTCCCGTTCGTTTACCTTCGGCTCGCCCGGCGATGAATTTTTTGTATTTTTCAGTGAGTGCCCATGGCTGAAAATGAGTTTGGACTAGCGGTTTGGGCAAAATTGGAAATGGCTGAGTAGAGCTCAAATCTTCGCCAGGTACGCCATCAGTGGGGACTTTTTCTTCCCGGACCGGCAAGAGTGGCTTTCCCGTGAGTTCATTCAATACGAAAATGAATCCCATTTTGGTCATTGCCACAACTACGGGGATACCAGCAATGTTGCAGATAATCGGCTCTGCGGGGACGTCGTAATCCCATACATCGTGATGCACGGTTTGAAAACTCCACACTTTCTTGCCGGTTCTGGCATTTAGGCAAACGATCGAATCGGCGTCCTTGTCGTCACCCGGGCGATATCCGCCAAAGAAATCGGGGCTCGAGCTTCCGGTAGGCACAAAAACAAGACCACGCCCAGGATCAGCGCCGATGGTTGCCCACGCGTTTCCCGCTCCCGTTTTAGCCCCTCTGAGATATTCAGCATCCTTTTTATTTGTTGGTTTTGGCAAAGGAGGGAAGTGCGCGAGCGGATCCCAGGTCCAGACGAGCTTGCCGGTTGCCGCGTTGTAAGCTCTCACGAGCCCGCTGGGCATATCAACTGCGACATTATCGACAATGCTTGATCCCATAACGACAAGATTTCCAACGACGCAAGGTGCAGACGTCTCATGATAATCGTGCAAATATCTGGTTCCAACTCCTTTCTTTAGATTGACGGTCCCAAGATCACCGAATCTGCGAATCGGTTTGCCAGTCTTGCCATCTAGGGCAATAAGTCTGCTATCGTAGGTAGCAAGGAAAATGGTTTCCTCACCGGTCTCGGGATTCTTCCATGCAGTAACCCCTCGGCAAGCGAACGCCTCTGTTGCCACCGGCTTGAGCTTATAGATTTGAGGATCAAAACTCCATTTTAATTTGCCAGAATCAGGGTCTAATGCGAAGACCCGATTAAAGGGCGAGACGACATAGAGGGTATCGCCAGCGAATATTGGAGTGCATTCAAAAGCAGAATATGGTTTGTTCACCCCGTCGCTTAAGTCGTGAGTATGAAACGTCCAAATTGGGCGCAGCTTAGAGACGTTTCCAGGAGTGATTTGGGCTGCAGTTACAAACCTTTCGGCTTTATCATCTTTTCCATAAGCGGTCCAATCTTCCGGAGGTTTGGCAACAGATTGGACTGGCTTTACAGTAGAACTCCAAATAGCGGCAAGAAAAAGAACAGGAACGATCATTAAGGATCAGACGAACTAGAGGCTTAATGGCTTCGGTTTGACCGGCTTGAACTTTGCTCGTGGGGCCGCATTACTCCGATTTAAATCGGGATTCTTCTTCTTGGAGAGCCTGGATTTCAGCCTGAGTTATGGCGGTTTTGGTCGTATCCGTGCTATCTGATAAGGGTAGCAGTGCCTCACCAAGTGCAACTACCTCATCCTTGGAAAGCCTAGTCACCTGATAATCCGTTTCAACTCCATTGATTCTTACTCCGATACTTTGAGGCTGAGTTCGAAAGACTTCTGCAGAGCCGCTTGCACCTGGCCATGATTGAACAGTCAAAGGGTTGTCTGAGGTATGCCCATCTAGCTCATTGCTCAGCCATGCCATATATTCCGACAAGCCTGTATATGTGGCTATAGCCGATAATCCGTCTATGGTAGTTGCATATTTACTTTGCTGGATGATATTTGCCATTCCTTGAAAATCATAATTCGCAAAAAGCGGTTTGAGCTGGGAAAATATCACAGGATCGGAAACGGCTGCGTTACTGGCGGCAATTCCTAATGAGGAGGTTAGCCCCTTTACATCGGTGTTAGGATTTACACCGCTGGTAACTGGATTGGTAAGGCTCGGATCTGAAGGCGATGATGAACTTTGTGTCTTATTATTACCTTTCAAAAGCTGACCCAACCGACTTTGATGATGTAGGGCGACGTCTTGCTCTTTTTGGGAAATGCTTGCCTGCCGAGCCTTCGTCATTTCCACCCCTTTCCAAATCACCACAGTTACGACGAAAATAATTATCAGGCTCGTGATCGTAATAATCACTCCTTTCAATCCCGAATTTGCGCTTGGAATAGAATGTGAAATAGGCACGAAAGCTTCCAAAGCTTGGTTCCTCTTAGCAATTTCCTGCTGCTTTAATGCTGGTATTTCCCAAACCACAACTGGGTCTTTAATGCCTTTTAAGGAACGCGGGCCAAGGCAAGTTGCCTGGAATTTAATCTTGCCCTTTACAACGTCATAAACCGTTCTCGAAAGCAATATCGAACCTGATTTTGCCACTGCCTGCAATCTAGCGGCGATATTTACTCCATCCCCCATCACGTCGGTTGCGGTGACCATCACATCGCCAAGATGAATTCCCATTCGATGGTCCAGCACGTCTTCATGAGCGTAATATTTGCTTTGCTCAAACAGTGCATTTTGAATTTCAAGTGCGCACTGAACGGCTTGATTCGCGCTTGGAAATTGCATGAGAGCACCGTCTCCAAGGGTCTTTAATATCTTTCCGCCGCACTCATCGCAGATCCGTTGCATCAACTGAAGATCGCGTTGGAAGTTTGCGATTGCCCTATTCTCATTGATTTGCACGTGGCGAGAATAGCCAACCACATCGGTAAAAACGATGGCGGCAAGCGTCCGTGGGGCGGGATCAATTTGCGCTTGGCTGCTAAAATTCATAAACGCTTTAATTGAGTTACGAAGGATGTCGCGATGTGGTGCCTTTTAAGGCGTTTTCCTATCAACTTTCACAGGAACAGTTTTGTAACTCGTATTCTCGCTAAGTTGCTAGGTTTTATAATAATCCCCATTAAATTGGACGAATTGGTCACGTTTTTTGGTTCAATGTGAATGTTCATCTCTGCGGAATCATTGGATTCACTTTCTGATTCACCGGTTTTAATGTGATTAGTTTAGGTTCATTTTTGGTTCTAAAATAACTTAGATGGCGCGTCGATGGCTGCCTCATAAATTCCGATATGACGGGATATTCGGTGAAAATTTGCACCTTCGCTCACAATTTAGAGCAAAAAGGACACTGATTCGAACCGATCCATAAAATTGGGTGCGCCAACACGAGAAAGGTAAAGTCCTTATGAGAAAGCCCCTTCAACGTGGCTTCTTTACGTCCTAATCTACTTCGTTGAGTTGCCAAATTTGAGGGCTTTGCGTCCCTATTTTCCGGTTTTATTGTGGTCACTTTGTTTAGTTTACAGGTAAATAGTTACTTAATTGCGGTTCAGTTGTTCTACTTAATGGGTACTAGTGACCATTTGCTGGGTATCCTTTTTGACTCTAGTGCCGATGTAGCTCAGTGGTAGAGCAGCTGTTTCGTAAACAGCAGGTCACCGGTTCAAGTCCGGTCATCGGCTCCAGAGCTATTCCTACATGGCGAACGTACTGAAGCGCATAAAGAGCCTCAAGATTCCCAGCGGATTTGGCTATCCGCTATACATAGCCGCTGTAACCGACACTTGCAATGACCTAACCACCCGCCACAATTGCCATGAAGTTCAAGCTGGCTCGTAAAGGTAGACTTTTGCTGCGCATTTTCGGGGGCAAAGGGAATGGTAAACAACAATAGACAAGGGAAATCTCCTTCGTTGAAAAACAAGGTGACCCGAACGCAACCCCAAGGATATCGAGCGTGAGAAAAGAAGAGGTGTTGAACCTGATTGTCAAGCAGATGCGTGAAGCATTTGAGGTGAAGCGTATTATACTTTTCGGTTCCCAGGCGCGAGAGGATGCCGGGCCCGACAGTGACTATGATATCCTGGTTGAAGTTGAAAGCGACTTGCCTTTGAGAGACCGGCAGTTGCGTGGTCAAGAGGCACTGGCTCGTCGCGCGTTTTCTATTGACCTGATGGTGCTCACACCTGAGGAGGTTCATAGGCAATCCAATTTTCTAGGCTCGGCTGTTGACTGGGCCCTGCAGGAGGGCAAGACCTTATATGTCCGGTGAACGGGAGAAATGGCTCATCAAGGCCAAAGAAGATGAGGCAGCGGCCAAGATTTTAGTCGCTGCTAACGGTCCAAGGAGCCTGATTGCGTACCACTTTGCAGCAGTCCGCTGAGAAGCACATAAAAGCGGTAATGGTATACCGGGGCTTGAGACCGCGCAAGACACACGACCTGGAAGAGCTCGTGGCTGAGATGGGAATCGAGGTGCCCGGTGAAATATTGATCGCTTTAAGATCACTGTCCGCGCTTGTGTGGCAAACGCCCTATCCAGATTGGGATGAGCCTACCGATTTCGAGATCGAACGATACACTTTTGAGCACAACCAGGTGGTCGATTGGCTGAATTGTTTGGAAGGATCTATTGGAAGTTAGCAAGGCGATCGAGGGATTTCTGAAATTAGTAGGCGGAACGCATTTTTGGCAAGATCATAATTTAGGTTGGTTTGACCCTGAACTCTATTGCCCAATTCGAGGGAGAGTCCACACAACCTTCGATTAGGTCTGTTGACCAACCCTCGCCTAGGAACAAAATTAATTCTCCCTTATCATTTGCTTTAAACCCAAAGGTGCCACCAGCGTCACGAAGGGTTCGCTTAGGCATTGGACTCGACCGGACAGCAAAAACGCCGCTGTCTTAGCGTTGCGGAATCTCAATGCGGACGATGCCCACGGGTTGATTGTTACGGCTACTAAAGCTGTGGATTTGGCTATGAGCATAAAAGCAATTGGTATCTGGGGTTCAACGGGCGCGAAATCCTACAATGTCTTGGAAATGATCTCGTAATATGATCCGTTCGGACTGAGATGACTTTCATATAAAGCTACTTGAGAAAGCTGAATCGCAAAGGGTTGCATTTGATGCAGCGGAATTGCATCGTTCTTCTGGTCCTGGAATCGGGCAAAGGTTACATGAAGCGATAGCCGGCGTCCATGACGATGGTCGCGTATACGTGATTCCCACTGAGGTCGCGCCTGGGCAAGGGAAAGCTGACCAAGTGGCTCGGTACGGAGTCGGTCATGGTACGCAAAGTCGCCGTAGATGCTTGCGCGGACGAGCCGATCATCTAGCTCATCCGTGACGCTTTCCGGTAACAAAAGCTCAAATGCGAGGGCTCCCCTTCCCAGCCGTACAGTCTTGCCAGTCGAGGCATTAAGACAGTCCCAATGAACTTGTCGGATCAGAGTTGACATCCAGTTACGCTTTTCGTCCGTGACCTTGGGGAAGAACATGAGGGTCGAATGCATTTGATTTTCATTGATGAGGCGTACAGGCTGACCCTCGTATATGGTTTCCGCCCATTTTCGGATTGCCGAGGACGCAGGTGTTGGAATCGGTAGTCCCACAAAGAGGCGGTGGATACCTTCGTTTGTAGATGATTTAGCCGATTCGTCCATACTGAATTGTAACACCGCGCAGTTCCGACCGAGCTACCAGCAAGTTCTACATCTCCGACGATGCGAGCTAGCTAAAAGAATATGTAAAAAATGCTTATTGCCAACGCAGACCACTCATTGCAACCGAAATAATCGACGGTCGAATTAGGATCACCTCGGTCATGAGACGAATTGCTCATGGGCTCAACCTCCGGCGGAGCCACTTCGGACATGACTTACGGGTTCTTCAACGATTATGTCAAATTCTAATCACCAGGTTCATCCTGCTTGTTCGTCCAGAACTCTTTGACCATCTGGAATCGCGCCACACGTTTCTCAATCTTGAGAACCTCCTTGGGATAAAAACTGAGCATAGCGTCACATAATTCAAGCATCCATTTTTTACGCGAGTACTTGTCTCGTATCTCAATCCTATTGGCATTTGCGATTTGGATTTGGCCCCAGCCCAATGCACCTACCGTGAGGCAGCTCCAGTTGAGGAACTCAATTGGCAAGAAGCGCACTTCTTGCACGTCGATCTCCGTGCCGTCAGCGACATATTTCACAAGTAGCACCGCAAACACGTTTTGGTCATCCTCGTAAAATGTAGCAAGTCTCTCAACCGAAATCAGGTTCGGCATACTAAATGACGTTCCCATACGATGAGTTTTCACGTCAACGACGCAATAGAGACCGTCTGCATCGCTAAAGGCTAGGTCTGCCATAGCTCGGCGAGTAAATTGGGACGAGTAATTTGCACCAAGCGGTCCCAAGATGGCGGCAAAACTGCTACGCCGCCTTTGAGGATTGTCACAGTTTTGAATCCAGCGATGTCGGAATTTACAGCCGAGATTTGAATTCCTTCAGGATTCTCACCTGAGCCAGAACTGAGGTCCTCAACGCGCACTCCCCAATGCGAATCTTTAGCCATTGCAGCCTCTGCCGGCTCATCTTCGACTGTCGCTGCCAACTGTTCGTCTTTGGCTGGCTCGCTTATCTCAGGCTCGGAGTTTGTCGTGACCCGCAAACGTTGACGACGGCGCTCGAACGGCTCATAAATTTGCGCCGGATAATTCAAGAGTAACTTCTATTTATTTCATCTACGAGCTTGGTAGTTCGCTCTTTCCATTCACTTGCAATCGAGGCTTGCTCGGCTCTTTCCATTTCCGCTTTCTTGCATAAATCTTCATAATCCTGGTTCGTCTTTGCGATGACTTGTTCTAACATTGCCTTCTGGCTTTGCGAAACGCGTTCTAGAGTGGTAAGAGTAAGGACGATTTGTGAGCCGCACACGAAAGCGATTCGGGGATCGTGGGTTGTAGTCCAGGAAGTTGGGCGATCCCAATTACTTCTAAACATTTCGCACCATTCATCCGGCGGTGTTCCTCCAGAAATGTCAAAGGTAACCTTATAAAGGTCGCCTCCCCTGCTTCCGTCGCAAGAAGGTCTGCCGATTCCATTCCGATCAATTTTTCCGAGGGCGTATTTTAACTCCATACTTTTTATACGCCGAGCCCAAAATTCAACTTTTTGAGGGCGCGGAGACTGAGCCTACAAGCCAGTATTTAAGTTCGAGCAGATTGGCTTAGTCACGATCGAAGCAGGGCTCAAGTGAAATGAGCCGATCTAATTTAGCATTGAAGCGCGTTCGAAAAACCAAGTCTCTACCTCAGTGAATTGACAGTGATTGAGCCAGTAATCTACCGGATAAATTTGTAAGTGGCCGTGCCTAGAAAAGTAAATTGCTAGGGAGTTTATTTCCGGGAACTCGACTACTTGAGACCGCATATATCGAGCTAAAAAGTAGTACCCGACAAGTTGGTCGAGGTAGTCGCTCGTAATTTTGTTCGAACCTGTGGTCTTAATGTCTACCAGCATCCCTCCACAAATTAAGTCGGCATCTGCTCCTCCAACTAGCTCTGAACCATGTCCAAAAGTAGGGTTGAAATGCACAAACCCGTCGCAATGGAATTGCTCAAATGGAACAATTTTTAGCAGTTCTAAAATTTCTTCAACTACACCTGCTGTCGCAGTTTCGAAAGTTCGATCAACGTATTTGGCTCGATAAATAGGGTCAAGTTTCGCGAGCCTAACAGCGTGCTCAGCTACTATTTTGACGTCAGTTTGTGAGGGATTTTTTTCTTTATAAAGCGAGATATATCGTTATTAGCATTAGCGATTACGATCTGGACACGTTCAATTAGCTCGGCGAATTGATAAGTTTTGCCATAGTCAGTCTCGAGGTGTGGCCAGCGGTTTGGCGAATCAATCTTAGTCAACTCCAAAAAATGGAGTGCTGATTCTGCGACCCAAGGTCTTTGCTTCGCTGACCCAGTCCGACGCATGAGTTCGAACCTCAATAGATAATCAAACGAGGTTCCGACAGTGTTTGGTCTGCCGCCGCTGCATTCTACGAGCAACTCAGTATCGATGCTTCGTGGGATTTTAGGCCGAATTTGGCCTAGCATGCACTTAACTTCCTTAATTTTTATAAATGTTGTAAGACTCATAATGGGCATGAATTAGATTACTCAATAACTTTCGGTGGCACTGGAAACGAAACTTTCGACTCTAATTCTGGATTTATGCCGCTTGGTTAAATTGGCAAGATTGGTGATTCATAAATCTCAAGAATTGGCATAAGGTACAACCGGAAGATATGCGAAAAAAGGTTGTGCTTGGAAATTGGAAGATGAACTTCACCCAAAGGGAGGCCATCGACATGATCAAGCCATTTCTCAATTTATATCAGAAAAAAGAAGACTTAACCGTTGGGTTTGCCCCGAGCTTTCTGTCCATCCAAACAGTCGCCGAATTATTGAAAGACATCGACATCTTAATCGGCGCGCAAGACGTGTTTTGGGGTGAAAAGGGGGCCTTTACCGGCCAGGTAAGTTCGATAATGCTTCGCGATTTGGGGGTGCAGTTCTGCATTGTGGGTCACAGCGAAACACGGGGCAGATTTGGAAAAATTGATGTTCCTGAATCCACTCTAAGCTACTTTTCGGAAACCGACGACACGGTTAATTTGAAAATTAGAGCGCTCCTCTTTCAAGGCATCATCCCCGTGCTTTGCGTAGGGGAAACCCTTTTTGAAAGGGAAGCTGGTCATCGCGATTCGGTGATTCAAACTCAAATTGCCACTGCTCTTGAAGGTTTCGATCCTGCTGAACTCAGCACATTGATGATCGCTTACGAGCCGGTTTGGGCAATTGGAACTGGCAAAGTTTGCGATTTCAAAGAAGCCAGCCAAGTTTGCGGAATGATCCGCTCCACGATAACGCGGCACAAGCATCCTAATGTTTCGGATGCGATTTCCATTCTTTACGGAGGAAGCATCAAGGCCAGCAATTGCAAAGATTTATTTTCTCAGCCAGACGTTGATGGCGGACTTGTTGGCGGGGCCAGTTTGGACGCAGCCGAGTTTCACGCAATAATCCAAAATGCAAGTTGAAGGAAAGACAGTTGTCTCAACCCGGGTTGAGATGTCGGAGGTCATGACTCCGGGTCAGGCCAATTTCTTAGGCAAAATCTTTGGAGGGGCAATCTTAAGCCTCCTGGATTTATGCGCTTATACAACTGCGTCAAGATTCGCGGGAGCGGTTTGCGTTACGGCTAGCTTTGACCGGGTGGATTTTCATGAGCCAATCGAAGTTGGCGAATTTGTCACTTTTGTGGGTCAGGTCACTTATGCGGGTCGGACTAGCGTGGAGGTCACTATTGAAGTCTTCGCGGAAGATGTAGTCAAGCGAAGTTCGAGGCACACCAATACGGCAAGAGTTACAATGGTGGCGATTAAAGACGGAAAACCGGTCAAGGTGCCGCCCCTAATCTGCGAAAATCGTGAGGATAAGATTAAATTTTTGGAAGCGCGTTTGAGAAGGGAACTGCGATCTACACAAGCGGAGGGTTTCGAACGGCTTTCGTCAATTTTGCAAGCGGCCGACGATCTTGAGCCCTTTTTTAAAACTGAAAGTTTAGTTAAAGCGTTGTAGAGTTGCTCACGGTTTGATATACTAACTTTCAAATGAGAACATTAATATCGCTTGTGGCGGCATTAGTATTTGGCGCGTTGGGAATACAGGGAGATCAGGCAGTTGCCCCGATTACTTCTGCCAATTTAAAAACATCATTGGTTGCGGCGGGTTACACGGTAAAAGAGGTCGCCCCTGCGGTTGAGGATATAACTTTGGTTTCGGGTTCTTCCAACGTTCCAACTCAGGTTGAATTAAGCGGAAATGGTCAATACATTTGGGCTGAATGCAATTTTGGCAACCTGGCGGATTCTGACCTAGTTGATGGACTTTGGCTAGAGGCGTTGCTTGAGGCCAATCGAAGCATTATGCCATGTCAGTTTAATATTCTGGTTCAAAAAAATGGCAACACAACTACGAAACTACTGGAAGTTTCCGATCCAATTCCAAATGTGGGGATGTCTAACCCTGATTTGAAAAAAGTCTTGGACGCGTTCGCGACTCAGGTGATGAGTCAGCAGACCTATTGGACTTATCCGTCAATTAAAGCTAAAACGCCTGGAAAGTAGATCGGTTCTAGGTTTGTAAAGTGGTATTTCCAAATTAAAGTCATTTGATTCTCGCCAGTTATTTCTGCTCAAAATCAAAGTCTTGTGTTCGGACGAATTGCGGTCACGGTCCCCGAGTTCTACTATCCGTTAAGGGCTTCTGCGCCGGAGACAACTTCTAAAATTTCGGTGGTGATCGCGGCTTGGCGTTCCCGATTAGCCCTTAAAGTTAGCGTGTGGATCATTTTGCCGGCGTTGTCGGTTGCAGAAGTCATTGCCGTCATACGCGATCCAAATTCACTTGCGGTGCTCTCAAGCATCGCTTGCCAGACCAATGTTTGGAAATAACGAGGAAGCAGAACTCCCAGTAATGAAGCTGAGTCCGGTTCGAACTCGTAAGTTAATTGGCTCTTAGACTTATCGGCCACCGGCGGCTCGATTGGAAGCAATTGCACCATCATCGCGGTTTGCTTTATCGCAGAAAAGAACTTGGCATAGCAAACATAAACTGCATCGCACTCCCCAGATTCAAACAATTCCCGAGAAATTCTTGCGACTTCCTCAGCATCTTCCAGCCGGGCACCGGAGCTTGGAACCGACAAAGTATGAACAATCTTTTTCCCGCGACGAGTGAAAAATCCATTTCCTTTTTTGCCGACGGTCAGTAGTTCAACCTCAAATTCAGAATTTTTTATGAAATCGTTAGTTGCGCGGATTAAATTAGTGTTGTATGAACCGGCTAATCCGCGTTCGGCGGTGATCAATATCACGCACGCTTTGCCCACTGCCCGCTTTTCCATGAGGGGATGCTCTGGCAGATCTCCGCCAGATGCAATTGATTGCATAACCTCTTTCAGCTTCGTGCTATAGGGCCGGGCCGCAAAGACGCGATCAGTTGCCCTCCTCAGACGAGCAGCTGCAACCAGCTTCATCGCATTAGTGATCTGCTGGATATTCTTGGCAGTTTTGATCCGCGCTCTGATCTGCTTAAGAGTTGCCATAAACTATTTTATGAAGGATGCTTTGAACTCAATCAGAGCTTTCTTCAGGGCATCTTCGACTTCTGGCTTGATCGCTTTATTAGTTCGAATTGATTCAACCACGTCGGGGTATTTTTCGTGAACGTAAGCAATTGCCCCCGCTTCAAAATCTTTAACCTGGTCGTTCCGAAGGTCATCTAATTGCCCAAGGCCGCCTGAATAAATTGCGATTACTTGATCTACAACTTCAACCGGGCTGCCGAGATCTTGCTTTAGGAGTTCAGTTAATCTTTGACCTCGAGCAAGCTGCATTTGAGTGGCTTTATCGAGGTCGGAAGCAAATTGGCTGAATGCCTGGACGTCTCGGTATTGAGCCATTTCAAGTTTCAAGCGTCCAGCAACCGATTTCATCGCCTTGATCTGGGCGTTGCCACCAACGCGGCTAACCGATATACCGACGTTGATTGCAGGCCGAATACCGGCAAAAAACAGATCAGGTTCGAGATAAATCTGACCGTCGGTGATGGAAATCACGTTAGTTGGGATATATGCAGAAACGTCACCTGATTGGGTTTCTATGATGGGCAGAGCAGTGAGAGAACCTGCACCATGAGCATCGGACAATTTGGCAGCACGCTCCAAAAGTCGAGAGTGAAGATAAAAAACGTCGCCCGGATAAGCTTCACGACCGGGCGGACGTCGAAGTAATAGGGATAAGGCTCTGTAGGCTTGAGCATGCTTTGAAAGATCGTCATAAACAACCAGCGCATGCTTACCGTTATCCCTGAAGTATTCCCCGATGGCGCATCCTGCAAATGGCGCAAGATATTGCATTGCATTTGAATCGGAGGCAGAAGCGAGAACGACGGTGGTGTATTCCATCGCGCCAAAATCGGTGAGGGTTTGCACTACCCTTGCAACGTTTGCTTGTTTTTGACCGCAAGCCACGTAGATGCAATAAACCGGCGAATCGGTTTGGTGAGTCGATTTTTGGTTAAGAATGGTGTCAATGCAAATCTGAGTTTTACCGGTGCCGCGGTCTCCAATAACAAGTTCTCGTTGACCTCGCCCAATCGGGATCATCGCGTCAACCGCCTTGATTCCAGTTTGAAGAGGCTCTTTCACAGGCTGGCGGTCTACAACTCCGGGAGCAATGACTTCTAATCGGGCCATTTTTGTGGCTTGAATCGGTCCGCCGTTATCAAGTGGTTGTCCTAGTGCGTTGACAACTCTGCCAAGTACTCCTTCGCCAACCGGAATTTCAATAATTTTTCCAGAAAGCCGAACGGGGTCGCCTTCCTTGATGTGAGCATCGTCGCCGATCAGAACCGCACCGATTGAATCTTCTTCAAGATTCATGGCAAGACCGCTGACTCCTCCCGGGAATTCCAGCAGTTCGCCCATCTGGCAGTCTTTCAGTCCATAAACGCGGGCGATTCCGTCTCCGACTTGGAGAACGGTTCCAACGTTTTCAGCTTCAACCTTACGCTCAAATTTATTAAGTTCGCGTTCAAGGATCGATGTAATTTCTTCAGGTTTAATTGGCATAAAGTTCTTTTAGGTTTGGTTTGTTAAGTCTTGAGCGAGGTTGTCTCGCAATTTATCTAAATTTCCGCGCAGGCTTCCGTCTAGCACTATGTTTTCATAGCTCAGGCGTACTCCGCCGATGAGGGTTGAATCGACTTCAAATTCAGCAATAACTTCGCATTCTGTGATCTTCCTTGCTTTTTCGATTAATAAGCCTTGCTCGCGTTCAGAAAGCGGAAAAGCAGATTCGATGCGAACGAGAATCGTTTTTTGATGATTTCGAAATAACCGGTCAAACTCGAGATGAATGGTTTCAATCTCGGATTCCCGGCGTTTCTCAAGTAGCAATTTCAAAAAATGAAGAGTCGTCGCCGTGACTCGGTCGCCAAGGACGGAATCCGCGATCGCAACTTTTTGATCGCGAGGTGTTTCAGGACTAAGTAAAAAAGTTCGAAACCTCGGATTCACTTCAATAAGATGCGAAATCACCCGAAGATCGTCAGCAATGCTTTCAACTGCTTTTGTTTTCACAGCAGCGGCAAATAAGGCTCCGGCGTATCTTTGGGCAATGCGAGAATCGTTCATGTGTTACTTGGCAGAGCCCACCGTTTCGATATAATCGGCAACAAGTTTGCGGTTCCTAGTGGAATCCACATTTTCTCCGAGGAGTTTTTCAGTTGCAAGCAAAGTCAGATCGATTACTTTCTTTTGCACATCTTGATACATGCGCGAGCGTTCCGCTTCTACATCGGCGTTGCCTTTGGCTACGATTTCATCGTATCTTTCGGCTCCTTCTGAAGCTAACTTCCTTTGAAGGTCTTGCGATTCCCGAATCTGAGACTGGATTTGAACTCTTGCATCCGCTTCCGTTTTCTGCAGTCTTTCCTCATAAGTTTTTTTCATGGTTTCCATGCTTGCTTTAAGGTTTTCAGCTTCGGTAAACGTGCGCTCAAGGTTGTTTGTTCGATAATCCATCGCCTCTTTGAGGTCTTTGTAGAAGAATTCTCGAAGCACCCCAATATAAACAAGAAACCACCCAATGTTGATGATTACTCGCGCGAAATTAAGATCGAGACCCTTCAAAAGAGGCGGTTCGATCCACGGCTGATGGATGGTAAAAATCCCGATTACGATCATGACCACGCCTGCGATCATGAACGTAAGTAGATTATTTTTTTGCGGAGACTCTTGATGATCTTGTTGAGACATAAAACTTTTGAAATGGAATGCTAATTCTTACTATTTCTTTTAAAAGAGGCGCGTTAAATTAGCTTGATCTAGGTCACCTTTCCTAATAGTAAAAATCCAAACACAAATGTGAGGAGAAAGAGAAGTTCCATAAAAACTAGACCGATAAGCATTAAAGTCTGGATTCTATTTCCAGCTTCTGGTTGCCGAGCCAATCCGTGTAATCCTCCATTGGTTGCGATTCCCTGACCAATTCCGACTCCTAGACCACAAAAGCCCAGGGCTATTCCGATTCCTATTGCTGTATACATACTTTGTTATTTTTTCCTTTTGATTGTCCGATTAAACTGATTATATTGCAACTGCAGGGGTCGCGGGTTGCTGAGTTAGTGCTTCGATGTGATCTGGTTCTTCGTGGCTTGTGACCAAGCTCAAATAAACCGCGGTTAACAATACCCATACAAAAGCTTGAATGACGCACGTAAATAATTTGATCGGCAATAATAAGCCTCCCAAAATTGGCGCAACCGGCACGATGCCATTTAATGAAGAAATTAAAATATGGCCGCCGTGAATGTTGCCGAAAAGTCGAATGGAAAGTGAGAACAGCTTCATGAGTTCTGAAACGATCTCGATCATAAACAGAAATACGCTGATTAGCACCAGTACTCCAGTTAACTTTGGACCTGAAAAGTGTAGCAAATGTCCGCCAACACCGTTGGCTTTGATACCTTCATATTGAACGTAAACCATGGTGATTACTGCCATGCTTATGTTTAGGCTCCAGTCAGCAGTTGGCGATTGGTTAAAAACGAGGCTGAAAAGGTTGCCTATGAAAATGAAATACCATAACGCGAGTAAGAATGGAACGTATTTTCGACCTCTTGGCCCCATCATTCCAGTCGCCATATTATCGAGGAATAAATAAACGTGTTCGGCTAAAAGAGCTGGCAATCCTCTCCAAACCCCATCTTTTCGGATCCCTTTTTTGGCTAGGTAGGCAAATCCAAAAACGACCAGCATCGTGAGAGCGGAATAGAAAAAAATCAGGTAGCCCAGGTTGACTTCGAGTTCTTCAGTCAAGACAAGATGAAGAGGGCTTGCACAACCGAGCGATGATAAGTCCATTTTAGGGGATTCTGGTGCTTTGTTTATCGGTTCCGATTAACCCCAACACCGCAAAAGAGTATACCATGATCACCTCGAAAATCAAGGGGGTTGGATGCGATTTTGATAGCCACACGGCAGCCCCAAGGAATGCGAAAGTAAGCGGCATCTTTATGATCCAAACCATCAGAGCAGTTCTAGTGCCATTTCGCGGAGAAACAGAAGCGGTAACTACTGTTTGAATTACGAATTGAAGAACCGACAGGCTCCAAAAGCAGGCAAAAAGAGCAAGAAGCATTCCTAAATCGCCTTTCCAGCCATTGTTAGCTCCTGCAGTTATTAGCAGAGCAATTTCAATAAGCAAGAATGCACAAAAGATTTCCCTTTGCTTTTTAGATCCCGCGATTGAACTCCACATTCGACTTTATTTAGTTTTTCGGACTGAAGCGGGTTAGGAAAATGTAACTTCCGAATGCGCCAAGAACCATTCCAAGAAGGCCAAATATGGGTAGAAATATATTAGAGTTGGTGGCTTTATCAAGTCCCCACCCGATGAGAAATCCCAGACCAACGGCAGCAAGCAGAAAAAATGCTATGTTGAGACCCAGTGCAAGACCCTGATATCCTGCATTCTGACTGGACATTTGACTTCGGTTTAGTTTTAGGAATCCGGGGCTTGGGTTTTCCGGGGTTTGAGCGTCTCCCTTATGGTACAGGCGAGTTCGCATTGCTTGAGCTTGGTCCTCGAGATCAGAAACCTCGGGCGCATCTGGCATGGAAGTAAAAGCTTCCGCTTTATCTTCGCCGGATTGCGGCGTGATATGATCGTCATCCGTCATAGTTGAACGGTACCACGTAATAGATTGGAAATTATTTAGTGACTCATTTTGTTTGAAAAATGGCTGAAATTAAGTTAGAAACAGATATCCAATTTGTACCGAAAGTAGGCGAAAAGGTTGCAAAATTATTTCGCAAACTTGGGATTCAAACTGCGTCGGATCTTGTTTACACGCTACCGAAAAGATATGAAGATCGTAGCCATTTACCGCCGATAAAATCGATTGTTCCAGGTGTTCCCGCCACGGTTAGAGGTCGGATCGTGCACTTTGACATTAAGACCGTGCGCGGCGGACGTGCTGTTATCAAAGTCATTCTTAAAGATGCAAGCGGAAGCGTAACTCTTACTTGGTTCAATCAGCCGTGGATCGCTCAAAAACTTAAAAACTACTCGGGGGAACTCATCGTTTACGGAAACCCCAAGTTTTCAAATAGTGGAATCGAATTCAGCAGCCCCGAATATGAACTCATCGAAGAAGGAGAAAATGCGGAGGAATTCGCAAGACTCACTCCAGTTTATGGTTTAACCGAAGGTTTATCCCAGAAGAAATTTCGAAGCGTCACCAAAACTGTAGTTGAATCTGTTATTGGCTCGGTTGTTGATCCCCTTCCAGCAACTTTTCGCAAAGCAAATCGGCTCAGAGATTTGAAATGGTGCCTGACTCAAATTCATGTTCCAGATGATGCGGAATCTGCGGCTACGGCCCGCACGCGTCTTGTCTTTGAAGAATTTTTTTTACTTCAATTAGCTTTGGCAATGCGTCAATCCGAAATGATCCACGAGCATGGAATCGCATTTCCAATTGATAACCTGACGATGGAAAAGCCAGAACCAATGCCAACAAAGGAGCTAGGCAAAAAGCGGGGCAAGGGAAAAATTGCAGATTCCGTTGAAATTGCTCCAGCTCATTTATTTGTGGAAGAAGCCCGCGAAAAGTATAATGCCGAGCCACTTTGGGATCAAATCCACCGATTACTGCCATTTAATTTAACCAACTCTCAGCGCAAGGTCATCGAGGAGATTTTTGGAGATATGCGAAGACCATATCCGATGAATCGGTTACTTCAAGGCGATGTCGGGAGTGGCAAAACGGCGGTTGCGGGATGCGCGATGCTTGCGGCGGTGCGCTCAGGATTTCAGTGCGCGATAATGGCTCCCACTGAGATTTTAGCCGAGCAACATTACATGAGCCTCAAACAATTATTTGAGCCTATCGGTTTGGAGATAGTGCTGGTGCTGGGCAAGCACACTGCAAGAGAAAAAAAGCATATAAGGGAGCAGATTGCGAGTGGAACCGCCGAAATCGTGATTGGCACCCATGCGTTAATTTCGGAAGGGGTGGAGTTTCACAACCTGGGACTGATTATTGTGGACGAGCAACATAGGTTTGGCGTTCTCCAACGAGCTAAACTTCGTGAAAAGAGTGCCCTCTCGCCTGACGTTTTGATCATGACCGCAACCCCAATACCCCGCACCCTAGCTTTAACCGTATTTGGAGATTTAGACCAAAGCACGATTGATGAATTGCCAGTTGGTCGAAAACCAATAAAGACCCATCTAAAATATTTCGCGGACAGGAATTCGGTTTACGATTCGGTGCAAAAACTCATTGAAAAGGGAAGACAAGCTTATTTTGTTTGCCCCAGGGTAAGCGACAACGAGGAAATGACGGCCCAAGCGGCAGAGGAGCTTTATGGAAGGCTTCGGCGCAGCGTTTATCCGGATTTGCGACTAGGCTTATTACATGGAAAGATGAAGCCAAAAGACAAGGAATCGGTGATGAATGCTTTTCGGACTAACGAGCTGGATATTTTGGTCGCGACAACTGTGATTGAGGTAGGTGTGGACGTTCCAAATGCAACGGTTATTGTGATTCACGATGCAAACCGGTTTGGTCTTTCTCAACTGCATCAGTTACGGGGAAGAGTTGGGCGTGGAAGTGAGCAAAGCTATTGCATCTTGTTATCGGGAGCCGATTCAGAGGAGGGAAACGCTAGGCTTGATGAAATGGTGAAAACTTCAAATGGATTTGAAATTGCGGAGGCCGATATGAATTTGCGCGGCGCAGGAGATGTAGCAGGAACTCAACAGAGCGGTAATTTAAATTTCAGATTTGGGAGCGTCGTGAAAGATCGGGAGGTCTTAGAGGATGCACGCAAAGTAGCCAGAGAAATTATTTCAAAAAACGAAACGCTTGAGGGAGATGAGTGGGCTTTGGTCAGAGAAAGAGTCGGCGAACGTCGAAGTCACATGGCATTGATCACAATTTCTTAGCTGGAAGCATAATTTCACCTCTAAACTTTCTGAGACCGAGTACTTAAAAATAGATACACGTATCCCGCTAAAAATGCAAGACCTCCAAGCGGCGTGATTGCTCCAAACCATTTAAGTTGGGTAATCGCAAGGACGTAAAGGCTCCCGCTAAATAATGTAATTCCTAGGGCGAAGAGCAGACCGGCATTAGTTGCAAAAGTTCGCATATGTTTTCCGCTTTGATCATTTGCAACCAATGCGCAAACAAAAATCATGAGCGCATGGACGAGATGATATTGCACGCCCGTTTCGTAAACTGCCTTCATCCCCGGACCGAAATAAGGCTTGAGACCATGGGCTCCAAAAGCACCAATTAGCACGCCAAGAAATCCGAAGATTGCCCCAAGCCTAACGAGTTTGGAATTCACCACCGGGCCGCAGAATACCCTGCTAATTCAAACTAGGGGTTAGAGCTTTTCGGGGTCGCAAGTTGTTTTTGTAATTCGTCGGTAACTTCGGGCGAATCTGGTTTAGTGCTTGGGGCAATTCTTTTAACCACATTGCCATTTCGATCAACAATGAATTTAGCGAAATTCCATTCGATGTTGTCGTTCGGGCGATCACTGTGACCGATTAGCCACTGATAAAGCGGATTCTCGTTTGGACCAATGACATCTATTTTGGAAAACATCGGGAATTTCACGTGATAAGTAGCCTCGCAAAATGCCTTAATTTGAGAATTTGTGCCTGGCTCTTGAGCTCCAAAATCATTTTCTGGGAAACCCATGACGACCAAACCTTGCTTTTTGTACTCGGCATACAGACTTTCAAGAGCCGCGTACTGTGGAGTATTTCCGCACTTACTCGCTACGTTTACGATGAAGAGCACCTTTCCCTTAAAATGCGAAATTTTTACGGGGTGACCATCAATGTTATTCATGGTGAAATCGTAGATGCTTGCGGGAAGTTTATTGACCGGTTTTGAAGGAGAATTGGCGAAAACCGCGCATCCGCACAAAGCGGCTAGAGACGAGAAGATCACAAGTGCTTTCATAGGCATAAGTACGGAATTTATATTGCAAATAGTTTCGATTCGAAGTGCGACTTTTATCCGAGACGACCTGCGAATCTTTGCAGTGCTCCTAGTCGTAGACCGACTACAAGGCTTCTAACGCGAGCGCGTACAAAATATGAGAATAAATTCGGCTCATTTTGTAAAGGCTTTCAACGGCGAGGCGTTCGTCAGTTTGATGGGCATCACCATCCCCAAGCCATCCCGTGCCGATGCTCACGGTGTTCGCAATAGCCCTTGCATAAGTGCCACCGCCCATTGAAAACGGTTCGGTCATATCGCCTGTTTCTTCCCGATATGCGGTCAAAATTGTCTTCACCAGAACCGAGTCCAGTGGATAGTAAAGACCTTTGGCGTCATGATCAAGCTTTACGGTGGCTTTGCATGTAAGCGATTTAAGATGACTTTCACATTTTTTGAGCAGCTCGCCTCCAGTCCAAGACGTCGGGTAGCGCACGTTCACGGTGAGGTGAATAGCTCCGTCAGAAGTTGTGACAATTCCGATATTTGAAGTGAGATCGCCGGTGGCATCTTCTCTGCCATGAATGCCAAGCCCAACTCCACTTGGCTGCATTATCTGCACTAATTCGTCGTGGTATTCCTTGGCATCAAGCGGACAAATCGAAAGAAGAAACCGCAATGCTTTCGTGAGGGCCGAATCTCCGCTAAATGGTGTAGATCCATGAGCCGCTTTTCCGGTGGCAACAAATTCAAGCTCATTGTTGTTCCACGAGTACGTAACGTTCTTATCCCAATGTTCTGATGCGCTAACTGATACTACAGATTTAATTTCCGGCGAAACTTCAACTTTCCCTTCTACTCTGTCGATTACGATATTTGGTCTTTGGCCGCCGCTCAGCTCTTTAAGAGCAAAGGAGCCGGTGAGTAATGGAATGGAAACAATGAGATCTCCGATTCCTTTTTCTGCATTGCAAAGGGGCCATCCAGAATCGGGAGCTACTCCGAAAGTTGGCAGTTCCTCGGTTTTTGTGTAGCGATGAACGCAGTTGAAACCGGATTCCTCATTGCAGCCGAAAACTTGTCGAAACCTAACCTTCAGATCGGGAAAACATTCTTTAATCGCTCTAAGGGCATACAGCGACGCCATTGTTGGACCCTTGTCATCGACTGCTCCACGGGAATAAACGTAGCCATTATCGATTTCTGCGCCAAATTCAGGGTGTTTCCAGCCGGGTCCCGTGGGCACTACATCTAGATGTCCAAGGGAAAGGATTAAAGGCGTACCGGTACCAAATTCACCGAAACCGATGAATCCTTCAAGATCGGTGGTTTTCATTCCAAATTGCTTGGAAAGTTCCAAGGCATAATCCAAGGCTTTTCTATTTTCTGCGCCAAACGGAGCATCTGGCAATGGATCGCTTTGAATGGATGGTATTTGGAGCATTTTGCGATAATCTCGCAAGAGATCGTTCTCGCGTTCCTTGAGCCAATTGTGAAGTTTTTCGATCTCGGGTGCAATTGCTTTTTTCATTTCGATCATTTTTCTAGGTTACCAAGGAGACATCCTCCATTTGTCCCTTCCAGGTGGATTTATGCAGATTGTGGGGATAGCAATGGATTCAGTAAGCTTGTTGTAGGCGTAAATCTTAGTAGAAATGGCAAATCAGACGGTGGCACTCATTCTCGCGGGCGGATCGGGAGACCGCTTTTGGCCGATTTCACGAGGCGATGTGCCCAAGCAATTGCTCAATTTAGTGAGCCCAGGTGAATCTTTACTTTCTGAAACGGTAAGCCGAGTAGCTCCCCTGATTCCTCGCGAAAAATGCTTTATCGCAACATCAACTCACCTTTTTTCGCAAATCGCCAAGGCAAATCTGGTTCCATGGGAAAATATTTTTACAGAGCCGAGTAAAAGAAATACACTTGGTGGAGTACTGTGGGGTCTGGCGTGCCTGATAGTCGACCGCGATCTGGAAGAAAGCGATACTTTAGCGGTGTTAGCTTCCGACCATTATATTGGCAACTCAGAAGCTTTTATTGATTTGATCGGCACTGCTTGTGAGATCGCTGGAAATTCAGAAAAAATGATCATGGTGGGGATACCGCCATCTCGGCCTGAAACCGGATTTGGATATATGGAAATGGCGGAACTCAATGATTCTTGCGATAGAAATATCGTTCTCAATTTCAAAGAAAAGCCGGATTTTTGTATCGCCCAGGAGTATTTTGAAAGCGGAAATTACTTATGGAACTCTGGCATGTTTTTTACTTCGGTGGGGACTCTGCTGAAGGAACTAGAAACGTGCATTCCCGAAGTTAATAAGACATTTTTGAGCTTAATTGAAGCAATGCGTGGCGTAAAGGGCCAATCTTCCGAGAAAGTCTTTAATAAATTGCCAAATGAATCAATGGATTCCAGCTTGCTTGAAAAATCAAAGAACTTGGAGGTTTTAACGGCAAATTTTGCATGGGATGACGTTGGCACTTGGACGGCTTTAGAGCGCATTCACGAATCAAACTCCCACGGCAATATAGTGCGGGGCAACTGCGTAGTGATTGATTCAAATGATTGCATCATCCAAAACAGGCACGATGGAATGGAGCTTGCCGTGATTGGGCTGGAGGGAATCGTTGTTGTAGCGTCAGAGAATGGAATTTTGGTTTGTCCAAAAGAACATGCCCAGCGGGTTAAAGAAGTACCTCAAACGATTCGCTCCCGCAAAAAATCTGGCTAATTTCTGAGCAATGACTTCAGTGCGATAAACTTTGATTTATGCCCGGCTCAGACTATCCCCACTCAAAGAGATTAATGGCAGTAGCACCCGGCAGGGTGAACTTAATCGGGGAGCACACCGACTACAACCAAGGATTTGTTTTTCCAGCCGCCATTGATCGGAAAGTCTGGGTAGGTGTTCGAATCGCGGAAGGCGAACTCACCGAGTTGACATCACAGGACCTTGGGGTAGGCGAACAATTTGACTGCGCGACAGTTGAGCCACGCGAGCTAAGTGGATGGGTTAAATATCCGGCTGCGGTTGCTTGGGCGATTCGCAAAAAGCACGGAGTCATCCCCCCGAATTTGGTAGGTATTGTTTATTCTGATTTGCCCATTGGAGCAAGCCTCAGCAGCAGTGCCGCAATCGAGCTTGCATTTGCCAAGATTTGGAACGAGCTTTTGGATCTGAAGATATCAAATCTTGATTTGGCCCTGCTTTGCCAGTTTGCTGAAAACGAGTTTGTTGGCATGAAGTGCGGTGTGATGGATCAATTGGCTTGTGCCCTTGGAGTAAAAGGAAATGCCCTTTTCATTGACACCAGATCACTTGAAATTGAGCCGGTTCCGCTGCCAGACGATGCTGTGATCGTCATTTGCGATACCAAAACTAGCCGAGAACTTGCGAATTCAGCTTATAACGAACGCAGAAGTCAATGCGAAGAAGCATGCCGAATATTAAAAGTTGAATCTCTCAGAGATGCAACCCTAAGCCAACTTAATTCAAAAAAGTCAGAACTTGGCGATCTGATTTTCAGGAGAGCGAGGCACGTGATTACGGAAAATATTCGTTGCCAAGATTTTTTTGAAGCTCTAAAAGCAAGTGATTATGCTTTGTTGGGCAAGATCATGAAAGAAAGTCACTTAAGCCTGCGAGACGATTACGAAGTGAGTAGTCCAGCGCTAAACGCGATGGCAGAATCCGCATGGAAATCCACCGGATGCATAGGAGCCAGGATGACTGGAGCCGGATTCGGCGGAGCCTGCGTCTCGCTTGTTCATAAAAATGAAATTGATAGCTTCCTATCTGAGACGTCCGATTTGTACAAGGCAACTACTGGGCAAACCTGCTTGCTCACGCCATGTGAGACATCCAATGGCGCGACGATAATCTCCGATTTAGCCGCTTTCAATATGCGATCCGATGTATAATTAAACCGGCAACTGCAAATTGCTGACATTAATCACAAAATGCGGGTCAAAGGGTATGAAGTTTAAGTAAATAAGACTTTATTTGAGTTTTAACAAACTTCGACGGATAAAAATCGTTAGAACATTTTTAGACCCAATTTTGTTGGGGGGAGAGGGAATTGAGAGACAGTCAATTAAATTTCGAAAATAATGCTCACAAATCCACCTGGAGTATGGAATGAATTACTCAAGCGGTTACAAACACAAAGAGGGGTGGACAACAATGCCAATGCCAAGCATGATGCGAGCAGAAGGCGCACAAGGTGCGGTGCGATTAACGAAACGGGAAATAGAAGTTCTGAGTTTAATAGCTCAGGGATTCAGTAGCCAAGAGGCTGCGCAAAACCTGGTCGTTTCAAAGCGTACAGTCGACTTTCACCTAGCAAATGTGTACGACAAACTACAGGTAAACAATCGCGTGCAAGCTTTTAGAGCAGCGACGCGAATGGGATTAATCCCATTTGAGCCTTCGTTTGGCCATACGCATGGTGAATCTTAGACGGAACTGATAGCGTATTGAGCTCCAAAGCGGCCTCCAAGGATGGGGGCCGTTTTGCTTTTAGATTTTCCTTGCGCGGTCAGTTGATTAGTAATTTCAGGATAATCAAAGGGTGACATCAGAAGAAACGCAAGGCTCTCAGCTAAGTTTAAATCACTCAAAGGTGCCCCTTTCTCGGCCTCTGAAAGGAGAAGTACCTTACTTAGATGGGACCCAAATAAAATTAACCCAAGAAGAGGGCGCATTTCATTTACGAATTGAAATTTTGGATGATCAGTGCATTTTATCTGGTCGAATCAAGCGGATTTTTCCGCTAAGCTCAGCCAACGAATATTTTAGTGTGCAAAATTCAGACGATGAGGAAGTTGCGATACTCCGCTCATTGAACGGCTTAGACCCTGAATCGCGTGCACTGGTCGATAAAGAGTTAGACCGCCGGTACTTTTCGCCTCTAATTACCAAGATTAATTCGGTAAAGCAGGTGCCGGGAATGTGGAGTTTTGACGTTGAGACGAACCGAGGTCCGATTGTCTTTCACGTTCGTAACTGGCGTGAAAATTCATATGAAGTGGAAACAAATCGATGGCATATAACTTCTGTAGATGGTCAACGCTTTGAAATACTAGATTTGGATGCCCTTGATAAACCCTCCCAAAAACTTGTTGAGAACCTCTTTTAAAGGTTTTTCAGATGAAATACTCGGTGGAGTATTTCCGATTCGGTGCGGGCTATGCGCAGTACTTGGCGATAAGGCACTCTGCGATTACTGCTCAGCCGAGTTTGAGCCGGTAACTCGGTTAAGACCTATTGCATCTAGTCCGACTCAAATTGTGTTTCATTATAAGGGTCGTGCTGGGCAGGCGGTTAGGCGATTAAAATACTCTGGGGGTACTTGCCTTGCCGAGCCAATGGCAAGATACTTGGAAGCCCGTTTTTCACACGAACTTGAACTATTTTCTGAGATGATAGTGCCAGTTCCTATTCATTGGACAAGGAGATTTGAAAGAGGCTATAATCAAAGCGATTTGCTTATCCAATATCTGCCGGAAGATCGCATTGATTTTGATGCTTTACGAAGGACGAGAATGACACGAGCTCAGGCAAGCTTATCGGTTACGGGGCGTCGATCTAACTTGGAAGGTGCCTTTGAATCTAGTGATGTAGTAGCGGGTAAGCGTGTGCTGATTGTTGATGATGTAATTACAAGCGGAGCAACAATTGATGAGTGTGTTAAAGTGCTTAAGCGAAGCGGGGCTAAAGAGGTCGCCGCGCTAGCATTTGCCGGAATCCCCTAAGTGCTTATTGTTTAGTATTCAAAGGCTTGCGAAACAGCAACACAAGCATTAAGTCCCGTTCATCTTTGTCAGGAAGGTTGTTGCGAATCCGCGTGGATGAGAACGGCGCAAGTGATAGGCTCTTCCTATAAATTAGGGAGTTCTGGCTTCGGCTTGTTCTGGGTACCAAGAAGTGACCCTGAATCATCTTCGCCGAAGTTTTTCTATCAATATCGCCTCAACATGAAGAATGTTCCGCCGCGGTCGACAAAGGCAAGTATTGCCAGGGCAAGGTAGCCAACTAAAACGAAAATACCGCGACCTCGATTAGCTCGGTCGGGTCTGTCAAATAATTTCTGACTTTTAGAAAAAAAATAAAAACTGTCCCGGAATTCGAGAACCGAGGGCGATTTCCGATTGGTTTCAACCTGGGATGGACTTACTTGATCAGCGTAACAATGGCGAGGGCTGCAAGCCCTTCGCCTCGACCAATTGAGCCTAATCCCTCGTTGGTAGTGGCCTTCAAACCAATTTTTTGCGGATCAATTTTAAGATTCCCGGCTACGAGCATGCGAATTTGCTTTTCATAAGGATGAATTTTAGGCCGCTCAGAAATCACAGTGCAATCAAGATTTGAAATTCGCCAGCCCTCGGCAATTACTAAATCATAAGCATGCGAAAGGAATTTGACCGAAGGGCAGTCCTTCCACTGAGGATCGCTGGGAGGGAAGTGGTGACCGATGTCCCCGCGACTAACTGCGCCGAGCAATGCGTCCACAATTGCATGAAGAAGCGCATCGGCATCGCTGTGACCCTCAAGCCCGGTTTCGTTTTGAAAGTGAACTCCTCCCAGCCACATTGGTCGGGCTGGATCTTTGCTAAAAGCATGGACGTCGTAGCCCATGCCGGTTCGGATTTCGGAAATTGAAACGGATTTTGAGGTCGCAATTTGTCTGGCTCGTTCTAAATCTTCTTGGTATGTAATCTTGAAATTGGAAGTGCTACCCTCGCACCAACTGCATATATTGCCGGATAATTCAACTAGACTCATATCATCGGGTTCATTACCGGTGGCATGTGAATAGCCTTCCAAAAGCCAATCCCTTCTGGCTCCTTGGGGAGTTTGCATACAATTCAATGAGTCGCGATCAAGAGTTTGGGAAGCATCGGGTCCAAGTTGACGAACGGTATCGGAAACCCTGATCACGGGTGCGCACGCCCCGTTTTGGGCGCATCCTGCCATCACCCTTTCAATTAAATTTTCATCTACAAATGGTCTGGCTCCGTCGTGGATCAGCACCGCAATTATGTCATCCGAAAATGAGACAGTTGCTAAATAGCTACTTTCGACCCTGGTCGATCCGCCTCGGATGACTTTAATATCGGGATATTGAGAAATTAAACCGCAATTGTCACCGGCAACAACAATAATTTCGGAAATCGTGCCGGGTGAACAAGGAGACATGCGACAAAAGGTGTCATAAGACCATTTCCAAACTGGTTTTCCGCCAAGATCGGCGCAAACCTTGTCTCCGCCAAACCGGGTTCCCGATCCAGCCGCGAGTATTGCTACTCCGAACTTCACTGATGTCTCTTTTTGGGCGATTCGAGGGCTATTTGCTCGGCAAGGGAATCATCAACTTCGGCAAAAATCATTTTGCCCCGTTCGGTTTGAATGACCTGTGAAACCGCGACTGGATGAGTTTGTCCGATGTATTCCCGACCATTTTCAACCACTACCATGGTTCCGTCATCCAAATACCCCACACCTTGACCCATTTGACTTCCTTCCTTCAGGATCGAGAGTTCAAAGGCTTCGCCCGGCAACACATTGGGGCGTAAGGTAAGAGCAAGCTCATTAAGGCTCAGTATCTTAACGTTTTGCAACCTAGCGACTGAGTTTAGGTTCCAGTCATTGGTAACGATATCAGCCCCAATTGCTTTAGCGATACGAACAAGCCTGGCGTCAACCGGCTCACGGATGTCAGGGGCAAATCGGTCGTATTTTCCAATTTCAATGGGGAATTCTCCTTGGAGGTTTCGCAAAACTTCTAGACCCCGTCTTCCTCGATTTCGGCGCAAGGCTTCATGGTGATCAGCGATATACTGGAGTTCTTCTAATACAAATTTTGGAACGTAGATTTCGCCATCGAGGAAACCAGCTTGGGCGATGTCAAAAATTCGACCGTCAATGATGATATTCGTGTCTAAAATCTTGATTCCGGTTCGTCGAACGGTTTGCGATCCTCTATACCAAGGCAATATATCGCTCATCGATTGCAACGCGAAAATCGCCATGCTCGCAAAACCAATCGTCAAGCCTAAAATTAGGAGGGGCAAGTAAATTGCGGCGAGATGCAAACTACTGAAAAATGAAACCACTGGCGAGGAGACTATGAGTCCGGCGACGATTCCAACGAATATCGTTACTTTCGACCCGTTGTCCATTCGATCCCATTTTTTTACGCCAGTCGAAATCCACACGGAAAAGAGGCTGCCTAAATACGCCCCAACAATGGCACCTAACAACACCAAAGGAATCACGGTGAAGAGAGAATTCGCACCCTCATATTGAGAAATCGGCTGTTTTGGAAAACTAGCTTTACCTATCTCGCCATAAATCCAGTTCAAACCGTCGGGACCAAAGATTCCTAATCCAATTGCACACGCAAGAGTAGTGAAAATGACGATAATCTTTTTTGACCACGACATTGAATGCGTGAAATTAGGCACATTTTCCATTGGGGAATGGACCTGGATTTCCTCGGATAGTTCCTTTGAATTCATATTAAAAGTAGTGGCGGGTGGCAACATTTAGAAGAGATTAAATTAGTATTTTGTGGCGAGAATTGTGATGCTCGGGCTTTGCAAAAAGGGTGCAAGATAGGCTTGCGAAACGTTCCCTCGAGCTAATTCTACGTGCGCAGCCGACAATTGAGCATCAGTTGTGGTTGAATCAAGCCCGATCCAGTTCTTCCCGTCGTAAAACTCATCCCAGGCGTGATAGTAAAAGTCACCATCCCAACTGACGAGACCGGTATCTAATCGTGCCGGAATTCCAGCGGCGCGAAGCAAAGTCGCAGTAAGGATGGAGTAATCGCGGCAAACTCCGCGTTTTGAATCTAAGACTTCATTAGCATTTCTAAGCACGGCTATGGATGCGTCTGGAGTCATTTGGCCATTTACCCAGAGCTGAATTTTTCTAGCGGCTTCGCCAACGTCGGTAGTGTCTCCCACGATCGATTTGGCGAGGTTCTTAAATCTTGGTTCGTCGCTGGGAATATCGGTATCGGGTTTTGTCCACGCCGCCATTGAGGCAGAAGCTTGGGAGATGGTGTCGTTTGATGGCAGATCAAATTTCACGGGATGAATATCGATCGTCCAATCTCCGTTTCCACCAGACACAGATTGACCTGGGTCAGATGGGATGATCGAGGACTTGCCAGCAGTTGTGACCCTGATCTTTAGATCGGATAGAGAGCCGGGAGTGGATAAAGCGGGCTTTGGGACAATTCTGGATCCGAGAGCCAGGTCAATTTTGCTTTTGCCGAGTCCTGCAACCGCATCGAACTTGCTCATGGGGATCATTTCAATTCCCATCGCACCTTCGATCTTAATCAGATCTCCGTTTGGTTTGACGTAAACATCGGTGGAAGCTCTTGGATCGATAATTTGAACCCAAAAGCTGGGTACGGGAACTCCTCGCACAGTTACGGATTTTTTTCCTTGAAAGATGACTGTGTTTTGGACAAAGGATGCGGTAGTGGGGTCTAGGACAAAAATTGTTTTCTTGGTTCCAAGTTTCATTTTCCCCAGGACGACGCCAGATAGGGGATCATCGGTGATCTCGCCATGAGGCAGGGGCAACACAACGTGGCTGATCGTGCCGGTGTTATTTAGAGTTAGTTTTACAGTTTTTGCTAGAAACAGAGCACTTAAAGTTTGGCTTCTTCCGCCGCTGTCTTCATCGAAGGTCATTGATACAAGCTTTCCCGCAGAATTTGAGACGGTAGTTGAACTACTACTAAGGGTCATTGTGCTTCCCAACAATCCAGCCGATATCTTGGTTATGCTGGAAGATTCTTTGACCGGTTTGCCGTGCAAAGTGCCTTTGAATTCCCGGTACGAAGCGTAGCCAATTTTTTGACCTTGCATGTACAAACCCAGAAAACTAACGTCGCTACCGAACGCGAAGACAGAGAAAGAACTAAGGATAAAAATTAATAAGATTGGAAGGCGGAGTTTTTGCATCCAAATAATAAGACGCATTGGGATAGCGTGGTAACTCAACAATTAGAAATTTTTCAGTTGACATCGAGGGATTTGTGAACTTATGTAATACGGGGACCAAAAAAGAGAGAAATTTAATAAGATTTTTCGGATGCGCTCCGATTAATGAAACTTTTTCGGTATTATCTCGTGACTTAGTTGAACTAAATTTGAATTTATCTGTAACCGGATCGGCGACCCATGTCGTAAAAGATGAAGTAGTAAGAGATTGAAGAAATTCGGAATGAATGAGAAACCAAGGGAGTTATGGCGAAAAAGCTTGTAATCGTTGAATCACCGGCAAAAGCCAAAACTATCGGCGGATATCTCGGCAAAGATTATGAGGTCCTAGCCAGCGTGGGGCATATCCGCGACTTATTGCCTAACGGCAGTCGGTTGCCAGAGGAGTTGAAGAAGAAGTGGTGGGCTGATTATGCGGTGGACATCGACAATGGTTTTGAACCTATTTACGAGGTGCCAAGCGAAAAAACAGCTCAAGTCAAGAAGTTGCGGGAGGCCCTCAAAGGAAAAGAAACTTTAGTTCTTGCAACTGACGAAGACCGCGAAGGCGAATCTATTTCTTGGCATTTGCGAGAGGTTCTTAAGCCTTCAAAGACCGTCAAGGTCGAACGAATCGCTTTTCACGAAATAACCAAAGAAGCAATTGCGTTTGCAATTCAGAATCCCCGTGAGGTTGATTTGAATTTGGTTCAAGCCCAAGAAACTCGGCGGGTGTTAGATAGGCTTTACGGATATACCCTTTCGCCGGTTTTGTGGTCTCGGATTGAGCGTAACCTCAGCGCCGGAAGGGTGCAAACTCCTGCGGTGAAGCTGATTGTGGAACGTGAACGGGCGCGGATGCGCTTCAAAGGCGCAAAGTATTGGGATTTGAGGGCAACTCTAAGCAATGGGTCGCAAGATTTCACCAGTGTTTTAAGGAGAATTGATGGCACCAGACTTGCTACTAGTCAGGATTTTGATGATGAATCCGGCGAACTAAAGATTTCCAAAGAAGCCCGTCTGATTTTATCGGAATCGGAAGCTAATGAATTGGCTCCGCTTGCTTTAAAAGTTAATCCTTGGACGGTTACCAAAATTGATGAAAAAGAAGGCTTTGAGAATCCTTCTCCTCCGTTTATGACCACGACTCTTCAGCAAGATGCAAATCGAAAGTTTGGTTTTAGCGCGGCTCAAACTATGCGGATTGCTCAAGGTCTCTATGAAGGAATTGATCTTGGCGGAGAGCAGGTTGGCCTGATAACCTATATGCGAACCGATAGCCTTACACTTTCCAAAGCGGCAATCGATGGAATTCGTGCTCAAATCAAAAAGGATTTCCCTGAATGTTTGCCGGACAAACCTCGCACCTACGCAAGCAAAGTTAGAAATGCCCAGGAAGCCCACGAAGCAATTCGCGCCACTTATGCAAATCGCAAACCCAGCGATATCGCCAAGTACCTTTCGTCAGATCAGTTCAAAATCTACGATTTAATCTGGAAGCGAACTTTGGCGTGTCAGATGTCTCCTGCGAGGGTGCTGAGAACCGAAGCAACTTTTGATGTGAAAGTGCAGGATAAAGTTTTATCGTTTGTCTCAACCGGAAAGCAAATTATTTTCGAAGGATTTCTAAAAATTTATCAAGAATCACGAGACGACAGCTCGGATGACAACGACAAGGAGCGACGGCTGCCTCGCCTGACGGTTGGCATGAACGTGCGATGCAAAAGGGTCGAGCCAGAGTCCCACGAAACTCAGCCTCCGCTTCGATTTACCGAAGCTACTTTAATTAAAAAGCTCGAAGATAACGGCATCGGTAGGCCCAGTACCTACGCCACAATTTTAACCGTTATTGTGGATCGAGGCTATGTTAAAAAGGAAGGAAAATCGTTAGTGCCAACATTCACCGCTTTCTTGACAATGGATTTGCTCGATCAGAATTTCCAAGAATTTACCCATATTGAATTTACCAAGAACATGGACGATGTTCTAGATGAAATCGCTGATGGAAGGGCCGATTCAAAGAAATATCTGGGTGATTTTTTCCTTGGCGAAAATGGCTTAAAAACAGCAGTTGATGAGCGTCGCAAAGATCTCCCATATCCGGCATTTAATGTTGGTTTGCATCCCGTGACCAATGAGGATATTTTTGTTCGCCTAAGCAAAGATGGCGATCCTTTCTTGCAATTGGGGCCTCGAGAAAACAAAAAATTTGCGAACGTTCCGATTGGTACAGTACCTTCAGATTTGACCATTGCAAAAGCGATCGAGCTCTTTGAAAACAAGGGAAGCGAAAGCGAGTCAATCGGGTTGGATCCGGTTACCGGTCGCCGTTTACTCTTAAAACATCGACAGGGATTTTATCTTGAAGCAGAACGCACCCAGGAGGAAATTGAGCACAAAGTAAAGCCCAGATGGATTTCTGTGCCCCCTGGAGCTGACCCAAGAGATTTATCTGAAGATCAGCTTGCATTTCTTTGCCAACTGCCGTCCGATATTGGCAAAAATCCTGAGAACAAGATTCCCATCCAATTCAAAATGGGCAAATTCGGGGGATATATCGAATGTGGCACGGAGCGACGAACTTTGACAAACTGGGAGGAAGGAATGAATCTGTCGGTTGAGCAAGCGATGACGATTCTTGCCCAACCGAAAAACGCCAGCGGCCGACGCTTGCCATCAATCTTGAAAGAATTTGAGGCTGGCGCGGATCAAAATACAATCAAAGTTTTAAGCGGTCGATTTGGACCATATGTGACTGATGGTGAATTCAACGCGACTCTGCCTCGAGGATCGATTCCATCCGAGTTAACGCTGGCTCAAGCGCAAGAGCTACTTCAAGCCAAAAGAGCGGCTGGACCTGCTGTAAAGTCGAGCCGTTGGTCGAGCAATACGCGGTTCAAGACTTCTGGGAAAGGTACTAAAACGGTCGCGAAGGGCTCAGCCGCAAAGCCTAAAAAAGCAACTGCATCCACTGTAAAGAAGAAGCCCCCGACCAAGGCAAAAGCCCCAATCAAGCCAAAAAGAAAGAAAACTTAAACTTGTGGTTTGGGCAAATCTGTGCGATATTTTTGAATAATATCCAATGCGAACTGCCGATCTTTCCACCCTCCGATTTCCACTTCTTTATTCTCAAGTTCCTTGTAAACGTGGAAAAAATGGGTAATTTCCTTGGTGGTGTGTTCATTCAGTTGGTCTAAGCTGCGTCGATACCCGTACCGCGGGTCCTTTGTCGCCACACACAATATTTTTTCGTCGGGACCTTTTTCGTCGGTCATGCACAGAACCCCTATAGCCACGGCTTCCATCATGCAACCAGGAAACGTTGGATGATTAAGAAGTACAAGGATGTCAATTGGATCGCCATCGAGATACTGGGTTTGCGGGATAAATCCGTAATCAAATGGGTAAAAAAGCGGTGAATAAAGCACCCGATCTAGCTTGATAATGCCAGTTTCGGCATCCATTTCGTATTTATTTGTGCTTCCTCTTGGTATTTCAACTACAACATTAAAAACTTCTGGGGCTTGCGCTCCGATGGTGGCTTGAAGTAAGGACATCACTTCAAATTATGAATCGCGTTAGGCAGATTTGGTCTGGCAGCCGGTCACATGGGTGATGGAAAGAAATCTTGGGGAAGTTAATCTGCCCAGCCGGATTCTAAAATTTCTCGAGTCTCGTTTACGGCAGTATCCCAAACTGACTGCATTTCGTCGTCGCTCCGCTGGTAAAGACCTCCAAAGCTCCCATCACCTAAATATGCTTTTGCAGCCGTTGGTGAAAGCTGGTGATAGCGATTCGGATCAATCATCGGCTTTTTTGTGGTGGGTTGAACCACCCCTTCGGGCCTCGTCCAAGGAAAACTTTCCATCCAACTGGCATGGCTCGCATCCGCATCAATTGACTGCACATGCTTCCAAGTTTTTGGTCCAATCCACCAATCGTGCCAAATCACGCGTGCCTCCGGGAATGATTTCAGTACTTCGGGAATCACTGACTTTGCAGGAGTGTTTCCTCCATGACCATTTACGATCAATAAGCGCGAGAATCCTTGTCTTAATATTCCAGCCACTATATCTTTTACGACTCTCAGATAGGTCTCAGACTGGAGGGAAATGGTTCCCGGAAATTCAATAAAACTCGGAGTTAGTCCGTAGGTAAGAACTGGGAAAACGGGAACCCTCAATGGCTCGCAAACATCAATTGAGAGCTTGCTTGCGAGGATTGAATCGGTGCTGAGGCTTAGGAATGCATGCTGCTCGGTACATCCGAGGGGTAGCACTGCTCGGTTCTCTCTATGTAGTAGGTTCTTCACCTGATCCGAATTCATTTGTTCAATTTGCATTGAATTAGTTTAACTGTTGCGGTGCGCCGCGATAGCCTAATTCTTTCGACTTTTGCCAGGAACGGAGTATTGCGTAAACGGATTCAATCAGACAAGTTCGCCATGGAGGCCGCCGTGATAACCTTCGATTACTTTAAATTGGGCTAACTGATTGATAATAGTCGAGTCTGCTTTGAACTGAGCAAATCGATTTTCTCTGGTGTGGCCTTGCATAAACCCAGGATTTTTGTTTGATTTGTTTTCAACCAGTACTTCAAAAATTTGACCTTCTAGACTAACATTGATTTTAGCAGTGATCTGATTTTGTAATTCAATAAGTTGGTTAAGGCGAATCATTTTGGTTTCGTACTGGACTTGCTCCATTGAAGCGGCAGGCGTCCCCGGGCGAGGGGAATAGGCAAAGCAGTAGGCACCGTCGAATTTCACTTGCCGGACTATTTCCAGAGTTGCTTCAAATTCTTCTTCAGTTTCGCCTGGAAATCCAACGATGATATCGGTTGTAAGCCCAATTCCTGGAACTGCAGTTCGAAGATTTTCGACAATTTCAAGAAAACCATTCACCGAATAAAGCCGATGCATCCGCTTGAGAAGTGCGTCATGACCAGCTTGAATCGGCAAATGGCAGTGTTCCATTACTTTAGGGCATTCGCATATGGTTTCAATGAGTTCCGCCGTGAAATCCCTGGGATAAGGAGAAATATATCGGATTCTTTCCAGACCATCTATTTCAGCAAGTTGTCTTAGCAACGAACTAAACGAAGTTTTTCCATCAGCGAGATTTTTACCGTAGGAGTTCACGGTTTGCCCGAGCAAACAAATTTCCTTGGTGCCCTGATTTGCAAGTTGGCGAACTTCAGTTAAGATGTGGTTCACCGGTCGAGAGCGTTCTCGACCCCGCGTGGTTGGCACGATGCAAAAGGTGCAGAATTTATCGCATCCGTATTGAATGGGAACAAAGGCTTTTAATTTAGTTCCGTGTGGGATTTGGCGCTGAGGAACGTCTGTGACAATTGCGCCCTTTCTTGCGGGCAATTTAAGTCTTTTTTGAAAATTCTTGCCTTGGGCCGCTTCAACTACTAGGCCCTCTAGTTGTGAAAGATCACCCGTTCCTAAAATAAAATCCACGTGAGGAGCGCGCCGCAAAATTTCATCTGAACGGATTTGTGCCATGCAACCACAAACGCCGATAATTAGCCCTGGTCGCGATTTTTTTAGGATCGCAAGTTCTCCTAGGAATGAAAACGCTTTGTCTTCTGGCTTTTTGCGAACCGAGCAAGTATTAAGTAGCACGACTTCGGCTTCATGGATGGTGGATGCAACCGAATAGCCTAAATTTTCAAGCTGGAGCTGAAGCTGCTCCGAGTCTTCCAGGTTCATCTGACATCCCCAAGTTTGGATGAAGTATTTGCCCTTTTTTGTGCCGAATCGAGGCCATTCAAGAAGGGATTTGGGAGCAATTAGGCTCTCGGCTGGAGCGGTCGAGACCATAATGTTAAGATACCCAAGTTCAAATGATTGCCGAATTCGGTATGAGCAAATGGGGCTAGGTCTAACCAGATAAATAGCAGAAGTATAATGATTCAGATGTCCGCAACTATCAAGAACAGAATCCTCCTCGTTCTTGGGTTTTTAGGAATAGTTGTCGCTGGAGTTTTGAGTCTAGCCGAAACTCTGCAAGCTTCTGTTCCTTGCGGGTATTCCCGAGGATGCGAATCAGTTGCCGCGGATCCTTGGAGTCACTTCTTCTTGGGGATTTCTAATGCCTATTTGGGATTGGCAACTTACTTAATTCTTACCGCGTTTGCGGCGTCGCGCATTTACGTTGGCCTTTATCAAGAACTACGGTCTATTCGACTCGGCCTTATATTATCTGGTGCCGGATTGTTGGTTAGTTTAGTGCTTTTGTACCGGATGCTTTTTCATATCCATGCAATTTGCCCTTGGTGCGTAACGAGCGATGTTATCATGATTCTGACCTTTTACTTCTACATTCGGCTTAACCAAGACCTAAATGCGTTGCCTTCGTTGGCTGAAGCCCAAAAGGAAAAGCCAGAAATTGAACTTGCACCTCGGGCCAAATATTTTGTGCCGACGCTAGCGGTTGCAACCCTAGTTTTGCTTTCAAGTGCCGGATCACTTTTGAGAGCCCGGGTCAAAACGATGGATAACTTAACCAACGACGACTTTAAGGCCGTTTTGGATATGGCCTATACCAAAAATCCAAACGGCAAGTTGACATTGATCGAATTTGGAGATGTTGTATGCCCCACATGCCGCGAGCTTTATCCTCAAGTTGAACAAGTTGTTAATCAGTCAGGAGGGAAAATAAAGTTCGTATTTGCCCACTTTCCCTTGATTAAGATTTCGGAGCACCACGATGCCTATCCGGGTGCGATGCTTGCAGAAATGGCGGGCGAAAAAGGCAAATTTTTTGACTTCCTGGATGCAGTTTATGCGCCAACTGCTGATAGAAACGTGCTGATAACTCTATCCCAAATGAAAGGCATAGCCGCCACGCTAGGCGTGGACATAACCAAGGCGGACAGGCGCTTGGAAACCGCAAGTAATGCCTCCGACAGTCATCCCGACACCGATCCAGCTTTTACGAACGTTCTCAATGAACTGAACTTAGGGCTTAAATTAGGAGTTCTCGGTACTCCAACTTATTTTCTCCTACTGCCCAACCAAAAACCGGTAGAAGCGGATTCTCAGTCGATAATGGATACATTGCGTGATCCGAAGTACAGCCAATTCGAAGGAGGTTAGTTGGGAAGGAAGCAAAAGATTCTCGTTGCAATGTCGGGTGGAGTTGATAGTAGCGTAGCGGCCGCTTTACTGATTAAACGAGGGTTTGACGTCATTGGCGTCACCATGCAGATCTGGCAGGAAAGCCAGACTGATCCCCGCCACGCCGGATGCTGTTCCCTCGGCGCAGTTGAAGATGCGCGGCGGGTGGCGCGCGAACTGGGAATTCCTCATTACGTGATCAACCTTAAAGAAGAGTTCAAACAAACCGTTATCGAGAATTTCATCGACGAATACACAAAGGGCAGAACTCCAAATCCGTGCGTTCAATGCAATCGACATGTGAAGTTCGAAGCATTGCTTGAAAAAGCGCGGGAATTTGGGTGCGAGAAACTCGCAACTGGTCATTATGCGAGACTTCGAACGGATTCAAAGACAAAGATTAAACGACTCTTGCAAGCCCGTTCAAAGGAAAAAGACCAGAGCTATGTACTTTATATGCTTGGCCAAGAGCAATTGAACCAAGTTATGTTTCCAATGGGCGAACTTAAAAGCAAAGCCTATGCTCGGCAACTCGCCCAAGAGTTCAATTTGTGCGTTGCGAATAAGGTTGACAGTCAAGAAATTTGCTTTGTGAATGAAGCGGGTGGATATCGTGAATTCTTAAGAAAATCACGTCCTGAAAGTTTTGAATCTGGCGATGTTGTAGATGATTCCGGAGTAATTTTAGGGAGCCATGAGGGAATTATTGACTTTACAATCGGGCAGAGACGTGGGTTAAAAGTAGCAACCGGCACTCCTCTTTATGTGCTACGGTTGGAGCCTGGCTCAAACAAAGTGGTCGTCGGGCCAAAAGAAAGCACAAAAGATCGTGTTGTTGCAGTTGACTCTTGGTTCTGGCCATCCGATCAACCGAGTAATTATCTAAAGGTTCAGGCAAAAATCCGCTACAACATGGTTGCACGCCCTGCCAAGCTGTTTGCCGGTGATGAGCCTAGACTGGAATTTGATGAACCGGTCCAGGCAGCGACTCCGGGTCAAATCGCGGTTGCATATGTGGGAAAATCCATTATTTCAGGGGGAATAATATCGAATTTGAAACGCACTTCGGCCATTTCGGCGTCGAATCTAAAAAGCTAGCAAATTCGAAGTTTGCAGTAAAGATCAGCCGAATAATTTTATGGCATAATCAGTACCTTAACAACGAGAGTCAAAACTATGAGTAACAACGATAACGATAACCAAAATTCACTACTTTACCTTCTTGCCGGATTCGGTTTAGGTGCGATTGTCGGAGCGGCTGCGGGCTTGCTCTTTGCACCAAAAGCGGGCGATGAAGTGCGCGATGATCTTACCGATAAGTTTCGCGAACTTAAAGGGAAAACATCCGAATGGGTTCACGAGCAAAAGAATAAGGGTCAACGCGCGGTAACCGCCGCTACCGACGAACTCGGCGCTTAAGTTCATCTGAATGGCAGGTTGGAGGATCAGTCTATGGGTTGCAGTATTGCTACTCGTAATCGGGTTCTTATATTTAGTTAGATCGATCCTCTTACCATTCTTGGTAGTATTTTTAATTGCTACCATGCTATATCCGTTAGTTCGTAAGCTAAGATATCGTGGGTTTTCGCGTGGTATGGCAGTTGTTACTGTTCTTGCGCCTTTCTACATCGTGATGTTCGGGGCGGCTGCATTCATTGCCCCTAGAATAGTTTCCGAAGTTTCCGGGATTAGTTCTAGCTTACAGAATTTTACTAACTCATTGACTAGTAGCGGGCAAAATGAGAACTTTTTCGTTCGCTGGAATCCGGTTGTGCAGGAACAGGATAACCAAGGTATCGGCGGCAGTATTGACCGCATATTAGTGCAATTTAGGTCGCCGCTACAAAAGTTAGGATTGCCATATACTCGTGAAGAGATTGTTAAACAATATATAGAGCCATACCGCTCTCAGATTAACCAAGGAGTTCATTCAGGGTTTGAGTCATTTTTTGGAATTTTAGGCTCAGTTGCTCACCAACTATTTAGCCTAGTTGTAATTTTTATCGGCGTACCTTTACTATTATTGGATATGGAGGGATACAAGCGAAGTTTCCCTAAGTGGATACCACCTTCAATTAGACAAAACACCGTTAATCTAACCGCAGACATCGGTGAAGTATTTACTAAATATCTCCGCGGAATATCGACGGTTGTGATTATTTATATTGTTGTGGCGTCAATCGTGCTCTCGTTGTTTAGCGTGCCTTACTCTATATTGTTAGCGATTGTTTTTGGAGTGTTTTACCTTGTTCCAGTACTTGGAAACCTGTTTAACTACGTAACATTATTTTTAGTTATTGGTCTCTCCGGTACAACGGGAACGTTTTTCTTAGGCTTTGCGTCCCCTTGGACCTATGCCATAATGGTGGTCGCGATTTACGTTGTCATTGGGTTGGTGTTTGACCAACTTATCTATCCCCAATTGGTAGGCAATGCGGTTGGACTAAGTGGAGTAGTTAATCTGTTCGTAATCCTTAGCGGAGCCGCACTATTTGGTCTAGTAGGAATGATAGTCGCCTTTCCAATCGCAGGAGCGATGAAAATTATTTTGGATCGAATCGTGAAATTCACGACCAAATCACAAGATTCTCTAAGCCTGCCTGCAGTGCCGCTACGGCATCGGCGAGGCATGGCAAGTTAGTCTTCAAGGCTGAGCAACATCGTGTTCTTGAATTATTTTTTGCAATCTTGCGGCCAGATCGCTTGCGTCAAGGCTTACCGATCTGGCTCCCGAATCAAGTTGAACAATGAATGTTATTGGGTCGATTTCGAGTTCGAGCGCGTCGCTAAAATTGGCAAATTGAAGCGTCAGCTTATGTTCAAATCCATGGGCCGATTCTAATGCGGAAAGTGTAAATTTTTCTTTTCTGAGAACGCCTCCAAAAGTAACTTCGTCCTCGGTTACGGTGAGCCTGGCGTCCCTATCGCTATCTTGTTTGGATGCAATTCCTTTCCAGATCAAACCTTTGCTATCGAGATCAATTTGAGCCTCCCGATAAGACTTTATGACGCTAAAATCAAGTAATTCGAGGAAGCTTGATTCCTCTTCCGGTAAGGGCAAATTTTTAGCGATACGGTGCCAATCTGGCAGGTTATGCGATTCGCCAGCGCGACGCTCTAGTTGCTCATTGTAACTGCGGACAAGTCTGAATTCAAGCCCAGACTGATCAAATTCGGTATGACATTTGAAGCAAGTGAGACCTTGGTTTCGACTTTCTTTGCCTGCTCCAAGCCATATGACTTCTTCGAGCGACAAGCATCTTCCGAGATTAAATCGAGCGTACTGGAAAGGATCATCCTCCGCATGTAGCAAAGTGAGCTTTTCCGAATCCAAAAAGAAGTCGGCGTTGCAAACCGTGCACACATGAGTCCCCGACCCAGGATCTAATCGCGCAGCAACTCTAGCCCATTCTTCCGGGTAAAGCGTGCGAGGATCATGCGATTTTGGAATTGGATAAGCAAGTTTCCACCTGCCGTCAGGTTCAAGTTCAAAAATTGCCTCGCACCCATCACAGAGTTTTAAATGCTCTGCAATTCCACTTGTTTCACGCCAAACTTGCCAGCTATGAGTTTCGCCAATTCGGTCTGGGTTGATTTGGCAGCAAGAAAGCCTCCAGTCACCCTTTCCAAATTGAAAATTACTTTCACAATCGGGACATATAGCTGTGCGGATCGGATGTAAAAGTCCTTTGCGCAACACCTTCATGCGACCATGCAAGCAAATCGGACAAATTTTAGGTTCAAGGGTATTGTCCGCCAAGTGCAAAACCCCGCTCCTACACACCGGGCAATGGTCCGGGTGAAGTTCGCGCTTGGTCAGTTTCCCTTGCTTGCATACTGGGCATTGCATGTTCCCGAGCGGTTTAGGACTCATCAGAACCTCACCGCAGGAAGGGCACTCACACTTTGAGGTTTTCAATCGCTGAAGCTCTACTAACCGCTGATCCAGTTCGGGGAGAGTCGGCTCGACATCTTGAATCCGACCGTGAACTAAGATTTTGCGCCACTCGGACACGCTGGATGGTCGGGCCTCGTAGTCGGGAGCTATGCCCATTTTGATCGCGGCAAATATTTTGAAATCAGCTTCCGAACTCAAGAATGCTGGAAGGTTCGCCTCATGATCACCAAAAACGACTTGATCTGATTGAAGCGATTCGCCAGTAAGCATTTGGAATCCAATAGTGCAAATTCCGTAGATATCAGTCGCTGGGCCTCTTCTTAGTCGCTCTGAAAATTGCTCGGTTGCGGCTATGCCCAGCTCGTAGATATGGCTTTGAGTTTGAGTGAAGTCGGCATACCATTGCCTAGCTACCGCGAAACCAGTGACCAAAATATGTCCGTTTTCTCGAACGAGTATGTTTTCTGGATTTAGATTGAGATGGAGGATTTTGCGAGAATGGGTGCATTCTAACGTGTCTGCGATTTCACCGATGATGTGAAGAACATCTGAAGTAATAAGCCGCTTCTGAGCTTGCAAAATCTGCTTGAGGGTTTGAGCATCCTTAAAATATTCAGTTACAAAATAAGCTGTACCATTTGCTGAAAATTCCGCTCGATAATTTGGGATCCCACGTAGGTTCAGCCTTGCAAGGTTGTTTGCTTCGTTGATAAATAATCTTCTTAAACGGTGGCAAGCGGTGTCACTGAGGTTTCTAAAATGAATATTTGCTTCTGCTCGGGTGATCTCATTCTCGGGTGCAAGTTCCTTCACAATGACCTTGTCGCCGCGAGTTCCATCGGACGCCAAGTAAGTAATTTCGAACTTGTCTCTGCCCAAAGGCTGAAGGATTTCAAATCGATTTTCCAGGACGGTACCGACTTTCAGAAAGTCTTCATTTTGATTAGGCACAAATTGCATAGACTTACCGAATTATGAATCAAATTCACGGGTACTTTGATCAATTTACGACGCGTAGTAATGAATTGTGATACTCCTAGGGTGCGTTATTCTTGTTTACGCTCAACAAGCAAGGTATTCATTTGAAGCTAGATCCGACTTGCTCTATCACGTAACCATGAACTTTAAGGGTCATTTACCGATTATGGGAGGTCTAGACGGCGACGCGAAGGTTGATCTTGATATACAGGCATCAGGCAAATCTAATCCTGATGGGTACAACGTCACTGCTGATCTCGAGTCATTCAATCTTTCATATAATGGCGATTCGGCTATTCCGATCACTCTTGAAGATGCGAGGAAATATTTTCCTGCCACAACTTATGGGGTGACACCGATTGGAGCAGTTACTGGAAGTGATGCAAAGGATATTGACGAGCCGCTTCGGTTGCCGGGGCTGGATCTAGCTCATATCCCAAGGATCAGTTTCTTGCCCATTCGGTTGCCAGGGCCAGGCGATGACGGCAAATCAAGTTATTCTTACACCGAGCCCTCCGTAGGTGGATTGGTGACCTACAGTATAACCCCAGGTCTCGTAACCGGCGACAGAGAATCTTTTCAGATTAGTTACCAGGAATCCTATGTCACTTTAGAAGATGAATCTGAAACGGTGGTGAAAAAGGCGGATGCGTTTCGAAGTGTGTCGACTGATGATGTAGGCTCTGGGGTTGCAAATTTTAGCCTGAGCGAACATCAATTTACGAAAGTGCAATTGCATGACGTAGCGGTGAGTAGGGCAACGGAAATTGATAGCCATAAGATTTCGAATCGAAGACTTATCAGGGATGTGTTGATCACCTCTGAAAAGGTCTTGCCAAAACCACGCCATGCTTAATCCTATTGGCTCGCTCTCAAGGTGTTTACGCTTTAGCCCCGCTAGCGGGTAAAACTTAACATGATTCGAGAGTTGTTAGCCGTAATTGATTTCGGCGGTCAGTACTCCCAACTAATAGTGCGCCGAACCCGGGAACTGGGAGTTTATTCTGAATTAATTTCATGGCGTGACGCCGACAGATGGCTGGCGAGTCATAAACCAAGTGCCATCATTTTAAGCGGGGGACCACTATCATGCCTCGAACCTGGAGCCCCTACAATTAATTTTGATCTCATTCAGCAAATTCCGATGCTTGGGATTTGTTACGGTCAACAACTCATGGCACTTAAATTGGGCGGAAAAATTGAACAAGCGCATTCAAAGGAATATGGTTTTCGTAAAATCGAAACGGTTGATTCTGATATAACTGGCAGCCTCGTTTCAGACTTAAGTAGTAATGAAGTCTGGATGAGCCACGGTGATCAGGTTATGGAAGCACCTCCCGAGTTTCGCATTACGGCAAGCACGGATTCGTGTCCAATCGCCGCGTTTGAGAATACAAGCCAGCATCTTTTTGGAGTTCAGTTTCATCCAGAAGTGAGTCACACGCCTGCTGGAACCGAGATTTTGAAGCGGTTTTTATTTGAAGAAGCTGGCTTAAAGGGAGATTGGTCTAGTAGCGGATTTATTGAAGAGCAAATCGAACTGATACGGGCTAAAGTTGGCGATAAAAAAGTGCTCTGCGCGGTGAGTGGAGGGGTGGATTCAAGCGTTCTTGCGGCGTTGTTAATTCAGGCCATTGGGGATCAAACTGTTTGTGTTTTTGTAGATACTGGGCTTTTGCGCCACAACGAAGCAAGCCAAATTGTGCAGACTTTCAGACATTCTTTTGGGGCAAACCTACTAGCGATCGATGCCTCCAATCAATTCTTATCTGCGCTAAAAGGGGTCACTGACCCGGAGACAAAGCGAAAAATAATCGGAAAGGAGTTCGTGACCGTGTTTGAAGAACATGCAGACGAGATTGCGGAGTGCGACTTCCTGGCCCAAGGGACCTTGTATCCAGATGTAATCGAATCCGGGTCCTCAACTGCAGCAAAAATTAAAACCCACCATAACGTGGGTGGGCTCCCAGATTCGATGAAACTCACGGTTTTAGAGCCGCTTAAATGGCTATTCAAAGACGAGGTGCGAAATGTGGGTCGTCAACTCGGACTAAGCTCTGAAATTGTGGATCGAGAACCTTTTCCTGGTCCAGGATTGGCAGTCAGAATTATCGGCGAAGTCACGAAGGAGCGAGTTGAAATGGTTCAACTGGCAGATTGGATTTTTCGATCCGAGTTGAAATCACGCAATTTAAATCATGGAATTTGGCAAAGTTACGCGGCCTTGCTTGATGTAAAAAGCGTGGGAGTTATGGGAGACGGGCGAACGTATCAGCATCCGATTGTGCTGAGAGCTGTCCAAAGTGAAGATGCGATGACGGCTCGAGCGGTTCCAATTGAATTTCAGCATTTGGAGGCAATTGCTAATAGAATCGTCAATGAGGTGCCCGGTGTTAACCGTGTATTCTATGATCTGACGAGCAAGCCACCAGCAACGATCGAATTAGAATGAGTTGATCATGGTTGACCAAACCCGAGAAATTATAATTAGCGAGGAGCAAATTAAAGCTCGAATCGCAGAGATGGCGGAAGAAATCCGAAATTGCTATCAGGGTGAGGAAGTGCTTTTGGTTGGCATTTTGAAAGGAAGTCTTTATTTTATTGCAGATCTATCTCGTCAGTTGGATTTAAACGTACAAATCGATTTTGTTCAAGTGTCCAGCTATGAAGGAAAGATGGAGACCTCGGCGAATGTTCAAATTCGCAAAGATTTAGATTCAAATATAGAAGGCCGTAATGTTTTGCTAGTTGAAGATATCGTGGATACGGGACTAACTTTAAGCCATTTGCGAGAACTTTTGATGGTGCGTAAGCCAAAAACGTTGAAAATCGCGAGTTTATTGAGTAAAAGGCTTGCAAAAGGCACCGATACCATGATAGAATTCATTGGATTTGAAATAGCCGACCAATTTGTGGTAGGATATGGTTTAGATTACGGCGAGTCATATCGAAACCTGCCGGATATTTCTATTTTCTGCGAAAGTTCTCCATAGAGGAGGAGTTATCTCTGAATCCAAGACTAACTCGCCATCGTCCCTAATGTGTCATTTATGGACGGCTGTTAGAATTCTCCAGCAAAAAATTCCCTAATAAAAATAGGCTCATACATGATCCATCAATTCCGCCCAAGGAAGCCTCAAGATAATGCGCGCAAACGTGCTCGCAGTCGTGATGGTCTTCCGAAAATCGACAACCAATTTGAAGCTGAAGCTCTTCCAGAAATCGACTTTAACCATTACGACCGTTTAGCTCCGGCTGAATTACTGAAAGAGGTAAAGGCGGCAAAGCTGTCACCTGACCAGCCGCGACATGTGCTCATGGAAACGCTAGTTCAGCTTGCGAATCCAGAATCAGCTTATGGCCGAGGCATTTTAGAGATTCTTAACGACGGCTATGGCTTTTTGCGCAGAGATAACTATTTGCCCTGCCCCGCTGATGTTTACGTGAGTCAATCGCAGGTCAAGAAGTTTTCATTGCGAGCTGGTGATACGGTTTTTGGACTCATTCGCCTACCAAAAGAAGGTGAAAAATATCCCGGAATGCTGCGGGTGGAAAATGTCAACACTTTGGCAACCGGCTCATCCGATTACCTGCCACGCAAGAATTTTGATGAACTTACACCGCTTTTCCCTGAAGAAAGAATCTTTATGGAAATTTCTGCGGAAGCGATTCCTGCAAGAATAATTGATCTAATCTGTCCAATTGGTAAGGGTCAACGCGGCTTGATCGTGTCGCCTCCGAAGGCCGGAAAAACTACGATGATGAAGATCATTGCAAATTCTGTCACGGCAAATCATCCCGAAATTGCGTTGATGGTGCTACTTGTTGATGAGCGACCTGAAGAAGTCACCGACATGCGTCGTAGCGTAAAGGGCCAAGTGATTTCCTCGACGTTTGATGAGCCTCCAGAGAATCATATGCGCGTGGCTGATCTTTGTTTAGAGCAAGCCAAACGATTGGTTGAAGCTGGACGAGATGTTGTTATCTTGCTTGACTCATTGACGCGGCTCAGCCGCGCCAGTAACTTGACTATAAACCCGAGCGGTAGAACTTTAAGCGGCGGTTTAGATCCGAGCGCACTTTATCGACCGCGCCGATTTTTTGGGTCAGCTCGAAACATCGAAGAGGGCGGATCACTTACAGTTATCGCTTCGGCTCTAATTGACACCGGTAGCAGAATGGATGACGCTATTTTCGAAGAATTCAAGGGCACCGGTAATATGGAAATTGTTCTTGATCGGGAAATCGCAGAGCGACGAATTTGGCCAGCCATTGATGTTAAGAAAAGCTCGACTCGTCATGAGGAAAAGCTATTCAGGCCAGAAGAACTTGAGGGAGTTGTGCAACTGCACCGGTTGCTTGCAAATCAGGATAAAGCATTTGAAGCTACTGAATCGCTTATCAAGCTTTTGAAACGAACTCCGACTAATCAGTCGTTCGTTGAGAGCGTAATCGCCCGCACAAAAGCGACTCCATAATATTAAACTTCCCGCCAAAAAAGCGGGAAGTCTTTACCGAAACATTTGCAAATCACTGCGGTCTATCCCCCGCAGTAAATAAATAGCCAGCTTTTATTTGCTTGCTTGTAGCTTGGAAAGAGCAGCCACAATTGTAGGATCGAGTTTGTCTCCTCTCAGATCCGATTCGGTCGCAAGGATTTTTCCGGTAGTGCCATCAACCAAAAGCACGAACGGAATGCCTTGTACTCCGTAGGTTTTAACTAAAGACACGTCCCAGAACTTGCCTTCATAAATTTCCGGCCAAGGCATATTCTTTGATTGGGTAAAACTAGCAAGCTGAGGTCCCTGATCCTTCTGATCCAAGCTTACGCCTAGTACGTCGTAGCCTTTGTCATGATATTTGGCATAAGCTGCGGTGCTGAAAGGAAGTTCTCCTAAACAAGGTCCGCACCAAGTAGCCCAAAAATCAAGAAGTACGATTTTACCTTTGTAATCACCTGGAAAATTAACCGTTTTACCGTCAGTAGTTGTTGCGGTGAAGGCAATCGCAGGACTGCCGACATTCAAAACTGGAGGCATCGGTATCTCTGCCACTTGTACTATGGATGGTTTTAGAATTGCGGCTCCGTTAGCGTAATCCAAACCAGTCCACTGGTAGGTCGAACCGTTGATATTGACCGGCTGTTGAAATTGATAAGCAGTGCCAGGCATGCCCAAATTCTTGTGGTCCTTGTTTCGATCAACAAGCATCCATTTCATTACCATTGGATTTTTGGGAGGGGTTTGCGGTGGTGCTGATAGACTAGAATCTTGGAAGTAGATCGGATAAGTATTTGATCCGAACTTAGCTGATCCCTGGAATCCGAAGTCAGGATAAGCAAGTGCCATATTCTTAAGCCCGGGTCGCGAGGTGTCCGTGGGATCAAACTCATACATTCCGATGCTACAAGGGGTAGATGTGCCATTAAATTTAATGTCTACTTTTGCATTTCCGATGTGACCCATGAATTTTGTTTTGTGATCGGCACCGACATAAGGCATTGCCGTCCAAGTTGCAGCCGGGTCATTTAAAAAATTGCCATCTTGGTTTGAATCCATCCAAAGGTGCTGGGTGCCATTTGTATTGCCTATTACAAATTGAAACCGCTGGTTTTCACCATCAGATTTTCCATCTTGGATGTAGATCGTGCCAAATTGAGAATTAGTTAATCCGGAAGGTAGCCGAGTCGCGTCACTTGGCTGGGACTCGGTTAAGAAAATTTCGGATGGAATATAATTACCCCGAATCGCTGTGAACCCGGTAGGAATTAAATCTAGTTTTACGGTTTGAGTAGGAATTGTTTGAAAAGCTGGCCCCATTCCTAGAGCGAGAAACATTGTAAGCATCTTGATGTTATTTTGGCTCAGAAGCAATCCAAATTAGATAGGATTCTTGAACCATACTTTATTACGTAAATTAACTCTATGAAATTTCAAGCGCCAAGGGGAACTAACGATGTTTTGCCTGATGAGAGCTACCACTGGGCGTACTTAGAAAATCAATTTCGGGAACTAACGCGGCTTTACGGATATAAAGAAATTCGCACTCCTACTTTTGAGGAGACTGCTTTATTCACTAGAACATCCGGTGAAACGAGTGACATTGTTTCCAAGGAAATGTACACGTTCACCGATAAAGGAGGGAGGAGCGTGACCCTCAAGCCTGAAGGAACTGCTCCTGTGATTCGTGCCGCATTAGAGCATGGCATTTGCCGTCAGGGCCACGTTGCTCGGCTTTGTTACATCACCCCATTTTTTCGTTTTAGTCGCCCCCAATTGGGCAGATATCGCGAGGCTCACCAATTAGGCTTAGAATTAGTTGGTTCAGCCGCAGCCGAAGCAGACGCCGAAATTATTGAAATTACTTATCGATTTTTTGAGCTATTAGGACTCACAGATTTGACCGTTATGATCAATTCGATTGGTCGCAACGAGTGTCGGACCAATTATCGAGAAGCTCTTTACAGCTTTGCAACGCCATTTATAGAAGGTCAATCAGAAGAAATTCAGGAAAAATTTCAGAAAAATCCATTGCGCTTACTGGACAGTAAAGATCCAGAAGCAAACATAGCGATGCAAAATGCACCTTCGATATTAGATTATCTGGAGCCAGATTCTGCCGAACGGTTTGAAAAGATCAAATCAATTTTAAAGGGGCATGAAGTTCCATTTCAAGTTCGCCCTGAAATTGTAAGGGGTCTTGATTACTATACTGAAACGGTTTTTGAAGTTCAATCTGAACTACTTGGCGGGCAGGATTCACTTTGCGGAGGCGGACGGTATGACAATTTAGTAACCGAGCTTGGAGGACCACCGCTGCCTGCAGTAGGAGTTGGGATCGGATTGGAGCGCACGCTCATTGCCCTTGACAAGATGGGAAGAAAAGCATCAAGTCCCGCTCTAAACGCATTTGTAATCGGCATCGGAGACGATGAATCAAAGAAGGCAGGTGAAGTCGTCAGCCAACTGAGAAGGGAAGGAATTTCTTGCATCCGAGACTACAAAGTGAAGGATTTGCGCAATGCGATGAAATCCGCGAATAACTATAATGCGGAATTCGTTGTGATTATTGGACCAGAAGAGCTTGGATCGGGTGCCGCATTGGTCAGAAACATGCAAACTGGCGCGCAGGTGCAAATTTTCTTTAATCATTTGGAGAAAGAGCTCAAAAGCTTGATCGCCGATTCAAGACAACAGGAGACCACAGTTTGAAGAGATTTTGCTTAGCCTTTGTGCTTTTAGCAGGAGTAGTTTCTTTTGGATTTGGGCAGGACGTCTCGGTAAAAGCTTCCCTAGATTTAAACCTTACTTACTCAAATCAAAAAAACCTCGGAACGCGGTTTAGGACTTATGATGAACTCGGGCACATCAGCACTTTTGCTTTAGAATTGCTTACTGACCCCGGTCTTCGCATTTACATTGCCCAAAAGTTGGAGCGGATTCCACACGACGCCGATGACGATCCCCTTGATGCCTACTACGTTGAGAGACCTGGCATCTGGCGAGTCGGCAAGCAATATTATCAGTTCGGTTCAGGATCCATTTTAAGGGAAAGCGTCCTTGCAGTGCGGTCGAATCAAATAATTAGTGCTTTTGATCTACCCCTGGATGTCACCGCAATTGACGGCGGCACTGGTCATACAAATGGAGTAGTGATTCAACTTGGAAGGAACATCGGAGCAAGTCTAGCGATTGGCAGCCATTTTGCAATTAGTGGGACGTCTTTGGATTATGTTCGGCATCCTGAACAAGCTCCGGGCGTGGGAAGAGGTTTCGACCGCGTTTACGGTTTAAATTTCAAAAAGACGGTTGAGAGAATTTCATACTCGATGGAGTACATCGGATTGCGCCAAGGAGCGACGGCCTTAGATCGCTCCGACGATTTATACGATGGGTCAATTCATCTGCAGCCAGACCGTTTTCATTCTTTTGAATTGGGCATAACTTACGACACGCTGCAAGAAGCTATTTTTTACAGAGTGAAAGCCACAATTGACACGCCCCAACGATTTGCGATCGTCCCGATGGTGAGGTTTCGAGACGGATTGTTTTACGATCTAAGCGTAGCTCTTGAGTTCAAATTATAGTTCTTACAAGCTATAATTTATAACGAATGAATTTGGGAGATCGCGCTTACGGATTAGTTAAGGCATTCGTAAACCGTGAATGGGAAAGAGTCGTTGGTCCAGATGTCGATCGGGAAGCCCAGCGCGAATATTACCAAAGCTGGAAAAATAATCCCGCTCAGCAGTCCAAGTTGGTAGATAAAAGTTTGCCACATGTCCAAGATTCTCCTAGCCCAGACCCGCAATTTGATGGCAAAGAACGCGCTTGCCGTATTCTCGGGGTTAAAGCCGAAGCTGAAATTGCTGAAATTCAGAAAGCTTATGAAGCATTAATGCTGCGCTGTGAATCGACTCGATTCGTAGCTGGCTCAGAAGAGGCCTTTCAAGCATCGCAAATCCGTGGACGCGTTTTGGAAGCTTATAGAATCCTAACTGAGGGACTTGACGTCACCGAACGTAGGTTCAGATCATTAGAGCTTTAGTTGCGGCTGGCAGCTAACTAATTTAAATTCAAACTCTTTGATTATTTTCTCAAATGCGCTTGGTATTGGAACCACACTTCGATTGCGAATTGGAACCCAGACCGCGGAATTTAGCTCCTCGACCGTCATGTCATCCGGACACATCAGGTGACCAAACAAAGTAAGTTGATGATTGGTGACGGTATGTTTGATTGGACCCACCTGTAGTGAATTTAAGGCCAAACTGTTTCCGTCACAATTTGGCAACCCGTACATGTTTTTCCACCATCGGCTCGATTTCATTTGAACCATCGCAAGTTCGTATTCATTGCCTGTATTCCGCACGAAAATCTTAAATCGCAATGTCAATTGCACAGGAGCCCTGCGAGGTTGCACCATGGGAAATTGAGAAACTGTTCCGTTTCGATCTGCGCAACAGCCGGTGCTAATCGGACAAAGACCGCATTTTGGAGTGTTCGGGGTGCAAATTGTGGCTCCCAGCTCCATCATTGCTTGGTTCCAGTCACCTGGGTTTAACCGGTCTATTGTGTTTTGTGCCCATTGCCGAGCCTGCGATTCAAGTGCTGATCCAGTCGAACTATTTTCGGTATAGCGGGCAAAAACTCGCTTTACGTTTCCATCCACCGATGCTTGCGGTTCGCGATAGGCAATACTTGAGATCGCCGCAGCCGTATAACGTCCAACTCCAATAGTGTCCAGCCATTGCTCATAAGTTTCTGGCATCCCTTGGTCTAATATCTGCCGCGATGCGTGAAGCAGATTAATGCACCTTTGATAGTATCCTAGCCCTTGCCAGACGCATAGTACTTCTTCTTCGGTGCTATTGGCTAGCGCCAAAACCGTAGGGAAGCGATCTATCCAGGCGTTGAAATAATCAATGACAACTGCTACAGAAGTTTGCTGGAGCATGATTTCGCTTACCCAAATTTGATACGGATCGCGTGTTCTGCGCCAGGGCAAATCGCGCTTGTTTGATTCAAACCACACGAGTAACTCAGATTGCAACTAGACTTTAAACCGGGCTTGGGCTGAGCCCAAGTGACTCAAGACCCTCAGAGATTGAGGACGCTTCAGTTAGAGCTCGGCCGACCACCAAATAATCGGCTCCGTCGGCAAGGGCCCTTTGAGCCGTACCAACTCTTGCCTGATCATGTGAACTTGATCCAGGCGGACGAATTCCCGGTACAAGGATGATTCCGCTCGATCCGATGGCTTGACGCACCGATTCAATTTCCTTAGCTGAACAGACAACTCCGTCTAGATCGCAATTCATCGCCAACTTGGAGAGATATACGATCTGCTCGGCGACGGTACGATTCACCCCAATATGATTGGTCAAGGTCTGTTGATCTAGTGAAGTGAGCACCGAAACCCCCACGATTAGCGGCGAAATGTCCACAGACCTCGCTTCTTCCATCGCGGCAATCATCATGGCAGGACCCCCTGTGGTGTGAAGGGTGATCATCCAAACATCACGCTTTGCCGCTTCTCGAACGGCTAGAGCGACAGAATTGGGAATATCGTGAAACTTTAGATCAAGAAAGATTCGTTCTGCACCGGCATCTTGCAAGCGAGACACAACATCGAGACCGTAAGTCAGGGTAAGGGCATGACCAACTTTGAACGTTCCGATATCGTCTTTAAGCCGCGTAATCGTATTGATTGCTACATCAAGATCGGATGTATCTAGCGCACATATTATTTTTCGAAAGTGGCCGGTCATTAAGTAATTCTACCGATCCTGTAGCCTACTAATAGTACAAGATTATCACAATTTTGCAATTTGACTGAAATAAATAGCTAATTTAAATTTAGGCACTTTTATCGGCACCCAAATTTGGAAACGCACGACCTACCATCCTCTTACAGATGGCTCTAAGTTAGATTGTATTGCTGAGTGCAGGGGAGAAACTTGTTGACTGTCGCTTCGGGCAGGACCGATGCGTTAGCTACAAGTTGCCGAGCAGTGAAGTGCCATCAGATGAATTTGCCCAAAATCTAGTAAATCGGACATAGGGCGGCGATACACCAGGTGCAAGCTGGTGCGCAACACTGGGAAAGACCCTAGTGGACGCGACTTTTGGGAATCTGTGTCGCGACCAGGAAATAGTTTTTATGGGGTCCAACCGAGGGAAGTTTAAATATAGCGATGGGTCACAGATTAGATATCGCATCAAGGGTCAAGCTGATCAAATTTGTTTTTTGCTCGGAGTCCATTGGGCGACAGATTCTGGAGTGACCGTGATACGGGATCCCAACCATTGGCTGGCGACGCTTAGCAAGACTAGTCACTCGGTTCGAATCGCTTTGGCGACGGATGAAATTCTAGACGCGCCGACAAAACTTGCGCTTAAGAACCCAATACTCAGCCGTAATCTTATTTGGTGGGTGGACGCAAAGGAACTCAGCGCAGACCTGAAAATCTGGGCGAAAACCTTAGAATCAGTGGCGATAAATTTCGAGCACTCCTGGGGCTACCCTTGCAATGGCGAAGGATGACCGCTTTTCATTTACAGTTGCCTCAAAGGCACGATTAACACGAAGTTGGCGATAATAAATGCCAAGCGATTTTTCATTAAGGAACTATGTTAACTTTGGGATTTTGGAACTGATGGCAAAGCCGCTTCTTGTTCGATTTCCTTGCTCATCGAAGCCGCTTTACCGGGTGGCAGCAAAGCAAGGATTTCACCAACTTGGCTCGGATCCATTTTAGAAAAAATCTTAGCTAGTTGCGGATTAGAATAGGTTGGAATAATTTTCACGAGATCGGCAGGTTGCATCTCGCCCCAAATCGCAGCAATCTTCTTTGCTCCCGTATCCCAATCTAACGCTGCCGGAGGAGTTGCTACAGCTTTCGAGTTTGCGGCACCAGAAACGGGAGGAGGGTTTGGATTAGTAACAGGATTCGTAGAAGCAACTGGTGGCGCAGTCGATTTCGCCGATTTAGCCGCAGATTTTGGTTTGGCAGGAGGAGTTAGTCCCGGTATATTTATAATTCCAGAAAGAGTCAAACTGAGCAACACGCCGAACAAAACAAGAAAGGGAATTGCGATGAAAATGGTTTTTTTCATGGTTTAGCCTCTTGTTTTTGCCTGCTCATAATTGTTTAAAATTTTTCGAACGTAATCCTGGGTCTCAGTGTAGGGCGGAATAGTTCCGAACTTACGCACCGCATTTGGACCGGCGTTGTAGGCCGCAAGTCCTAGCGGTACGCTCCCAAACTGGGAGATGAGGTCTTTTAGGTATCGCGCTCCGCCATTGAGATTTTGAACAGGATCATAAGGATTCGTGACCCCAAGCGATTTTGCGGTTTCGGATGTTAGCTGGGCAAGACCCATTGCTCCTGCACGTGAACGGGAATTTGGTTGATAATCCGATTCCTGAGTAATTAGTGAATCAAACAAAGCTGGATCAAGACCGACTGCGTTTGCGGCGCTAGTTGCAAGAGATTTGAGCTCGGAAATTGATCCTGATGCGCCACTTGGATTTAAAATTCCCATATTCGGAGCAAATGGCGACATAGGAGCCTCCAAGTTTTGTGACGCTGGGTTGAGGTTATTGGGATCAAATGGAGTATTTCCAATTGCGCCTTGGAGGGTGGACCCAAAATCGGTAGATTGCAAGTTACTCGGAATACCGGTAGTAGCGGCAGTGTTTGCTTGATCCATTCCAAGCATTTGTTCGAGTTGGGTCATACGAGCGGCGACGCCGGCATATCCCATAGGCTGATCAAATTGAATTGAATTCATATATGTATTTCCTGTGATCTGCTTGAAACGGTCCAGGCGTCAATCTGTTTTGTCTCCCAATTTAAGTATTGTTTTTTCCAATCGGCAAGGTCACTTTCCTTTAGAATGGTGAGAGTTTTGAGCTCTAATCGCGATTTCAAATAATCTGCCTGAAGCTTTTCTTCTTCTTGTCTGAGAATTGAAAGAGCGACCCGATGGGAGCGGTCGTCATCATCGAGTCGAAATCTATGAACTTCACGCGACTGAAACGCGGATATTGAATTTGGGCGATTTAAATATAAATTTTTGCGCTCCTGCTCGTTTTTATCTATTTCAAGTAGCACGGAAGTTATTTCATGCCTCTTATTTTGCAAAGACTTCTTCGCATCGCTTTCGCAAGCTTCTCGAAATTTAAGCACAGTATCGAGACGAAATTTAAATTTACGCATTGACTGCTTTTTGAAGTTCTACAAGGGTTTCTTGAAGTTCTTGAGATTCATTTTTTGCCTGCATCAAAAAGCTATTAAGAGCCGGAAAAGTTTTCAAAGCCTTATCTGATTGCTTATTTGATCCGGTTTTGTAGGCTCCAATGCTCACTAGATCTTCCACATCGTTGTAAGCCGCTAGAGTTTCGCGACCCTGACGGGCAAGCTCGTTATGCTCTGGCGTCACGACCAAGGGCATTGTTCTAGAAAGGCTTTGAAGCACATCAATAGGCGGATAATGACCCCGACTTGTTAATTTCCTAGAAAGCACGATGTGCCCATCCAAGATCGCCCGAGTTGCATCGGCTATTGGTTCGTCGTGGTCATCCCCTTCAACCAACACGGTGTACAGACCAGTAATCGAACCTAGCTTGCTTGTTCCAGCGCGCTCAATTAGTTTTGGAAGCAGAGCAAAAACACTTGGTGTGTATCCTTTCGTGCTCGGTGGTTCGCCGATCGAGAGCCCCACTTCGCGTTGCGCCATTGCAAATCTTGTAACGGAATCCATGACCAGGAGCACACTTTTCCCCTGGTTTCGAAAATATTCGGCGATGGCAGTAGCGGTAAATGCGGCTTTGATTCGCACCAATGCAGGTTGATCGCTAGTTGCGCAAACGACCACACTTTTAGCGAGTCCTTCTTTACCAAGATCATTTTCGATAAATTCTCTAAGTTCGCGGCCGCGCTCTCCGACCAGACAGATGACGTTAACATCAGCCGAACTCTTGCACGCGATCATGCCCATAAGGGTGCTCTTTCCGACCCCCGAGCCGGCGAATATCCCCAGCCTTTGACCTTCACCAAAAGTTAGAAAACCATCGATTGCCTTGACTCCGGTTGTGATCGCTTTTGAAATCGGAGGGCGTTCCATAGCATTTGGAGGGGATGCAAGAGTTGGCATTTTGCAAAGTCCTTTGCTCAATTCCGATCCATCAATGGGTCTCCCGAGACCATCCAAGACGCGTCCCAGCAACCCGTGGCCCGCTGGCGATTCAAAAGACCGATTCATGCAACGCACAATCGAACCGGGACTTATCCCTGCAAGATCTCCGAGGGGCATAAGTAGAACCCTGTCCTTCCTAAATCCAACTACTTCCGCATCTACCACTCCGTTCGGAAGGATAATCTGACACCAATCACCGATACACGCTTGCGGGCCAGCCGATTCAATCACCAAACCCACAACATCTTTAACAATGCCTTCGCCCTGTATCCATTTGGTTTCCGAGATCGCTTTTTGCAACCGATTAAACTCAGGCAATTCAATCGTGCTAATCATGCCGCATCCTCAACGGTGGTAGGCACGGTTGCCTCCACAGAATTTTCTATTTCAAGCTGGGGAGCTTTGGTCTCGGTTTCTTTCAGCTTTCCACCAAGAGCTAGCAATTTTCCTTCGGTGCTTGCATCAAAAACGCCAGCATGTGTATCAATTACGCAGCCAGATCGAACGCTCGGATCGTCCACTAGTTCGATCCCTTCAATCTCAGGAAGAGTCGCCCTCAGCCAGTCTCGGTGAGCTTCTAATGAGGACTTGTCCAGAGGGTTAATTCTCAACTTCACCTTGCCCCGCACACCGGTAGATTCGATGGCGTCACGCACGATTTGTAAAATAGCTTGCTGGTTGAGTTCTAATTCGCTTGCCAAAACTGTTTGAGCGATCGTGGTTACGTAATTGGTTAGCTTCTCTTCAGTGGTTAAAAACCATTCTCTTGCGCTTGCATTTAGTAAGTACACCATTTCAATTAAATCTGCCTTTAGTCCGTCTAAAGCTTCCTGTGTTTCGGCTTGGACTTTGGCTAGGCCTTCGGTTCTACCGTCCTCGAATCCAGCATCGAAACCCAATTTCCTGCCTGCGGCAATGCCCTTCTCGGTTCCTTCAGTAATTCCTTGCTCTCTAGCAATTGATTTTATTTCATCCATTTGGAGGACGGTTCTTGTTACTTTGCGGGAACCTTCCGGCAACTCCTTCAGCAAGGTTTCAAATTTTTGATGCTGAGAATTCCCCCCCCCCGATTTAATGATTGACTTAGACAAGGATATCGTCTTCTCCAGCTCTGCTTAAGATCAGTTCTCCCGATTCTTCCAGCCTTCGAATGGATGCGACGACCTTTTGCTGCGCTTCCTCAACGATTCTCAGCCTCACGGGCCCCATAAATTCCATTTCTTCCTTAAGCATTGAGCAGGCCCGTTCCGACATATTCTTGTAAATCTTGCCCTGAACATCAGGATTAACTCCCTTGAGCGCAGTTGCGAGGTCTCTTGTGTCAATTTCTTTAAGCACGGTTTGAATGGACTTGTCGTCTAGCTGCATGATGTCTTCAAACACAAACATCATATTCTTAACCGTATCGGCTAGTTCAGGATTTGTGTCCGCAAGGGATTCCATGATCAACCTTTCGGTAGACCGATCTACACGGTTCAAAAGATCAACCAACGCTTTCGGACCTCCTGCATTAGTCATGTCGTTGGAGATCATTGCACTGACTTTCTTCTCCAAAACTTGTTCCACGCGTCTAATCGTTTCGGGAGGCGTTTGATCCATCATCGCGATTCGTGCCGCAACATCGCCCCGTAGCTCTCCTGGAAGTTTGCTCAAAATAAGGGCGGCACTTCCCATCGGCATATAAGCAAGGATCAAGGCGATTGTTTGCGGGTGTTCGTCTTGAATGAAGGTAAGAACCTGAGTGGGATCAGCCCTTTTCAGGAATTCAAATGGAACCACTTGCATAGCAGCCGCAACTTTGCGAAGAACATCGCTTGCTCTATCCGATCCGAATGCATTTTCGAGGACTTGTTTTGCATGCTCCAGCCCGCCCTCGGCGATATAGTCTTGAGCGAGGGCAACTTCATAAAACTCATCGATGATCAATTGCCTTTGTTCGCCCGTAACTTTTTCAAGCCTAGCGAGCTCTAGGGTTAACGCTTCAATTTGTTCCTCTTCTAAGTGGCGGACAACCTTGCCCGAAACTTCGGGACCGATTGCCATGAGAAGAACCGCTGCTTTCTGACGGTTCGACAGATCGTCATTCTTTTTTCTCATGTTCGCTCTTCCATTAGCCAGCCTTTGATAAGCATCGCAACCGCTTCAGGTCGTTTGTCACTCATCTTTTTGATTTGTTCAAGGGGCACATTCACTTTTGTTTGAATATGACCAACATCGATGCTTGATCCTTCGTCGTCATGCGAAGCGGATGCATTGCGAACAGCAAGTTCGAGACCTTCCGGCGTTTTGACCGGACGCAAATGATTTCCTCCGTGATTGGACATCTCGCCACCAGGGCCAAGAGCCATCATCCCAGAATTTGGTCTCGGAAGCGCGAAGCCGTTTCCAGTTCTTGCAAATTTGCTGAGTTGTTTCATGACAATAAATCCGAGAAAAATTAAGGCTAGAATTGGCAAAATCGAAATGATTTGTTGAATCCGTTGGGACATCGCTTGCGATTTAGCTGCGGCTAAAACTGTAGTTGCTTGGGAAGTGTCAAATTTTACAAGGGTGACCTTGTCCGTAAATCCAGCCGTGTTTAGATGTGCTCCCAGGTAGCCATCGAGGATTGATTGCAACTGAACGACGTCTTTTACCTTGTCCGAGTTTGCAATTACGTCAATGGTCATGGATTTCAACGAACCAGCGGCGAGTTCCATTGTTGTGTTTTTGGTGTCAACCTCGTAACCGTTTTCACTTTTGGTCATTGTGTATTTCGCACCGCCGGCGACTCCTGATGGCGTACCAGGAGCCCCGCCAGCTTGACCATTTAGATTAGAAGTGGCTCCGGCCAATCCAATTGGATTCGCTGAATTTCCCGACATGGTCTCGGTTTGCTTGCCAGTTTCCAGTTTTTCGCTAGGTATGTGAGTCTCTTGGGTGTATTGCTGATGATCAAAATCTAGACTGAGATTCACCTTTACAATTGCGGATTGGGGTCCATAAACTTGATCTAAAATTCCTTGAAGTTCCCGTGCGCGACGCTCTTCTTCGGACTGCTGAGTTTGGAGCTTTTCTGATACAAGTCCACTAACTGAACTGTTTCCCTTACCGTCGTAAAGCAAGTTCATTCGGCTATCCAGCACGGCTATACTGTCCATTTGCAACCCAGGCACCGAGTTTGCGACGAGTAGGGCAATTGTCCTTCCTTGCTCCTTGTTTATTTCGGAATCTCCCCGTTCGGTTATTGTGACGCTGGCGGTCGCGGGTTGTTGCTCGCGTACAAACGATGAAGTATCTCCGAGAGCAATTTGAACTCTTGAACTTTCGATTCCATCAATGCTGTCGATTGAGTTTTCAAGCTTGGATTCAAGAATGGACTTCAGGCGTTCGCGCTCAACTGCAGGAGTCTCCATTACTCCAAGCGATTTCAGCTCATCATCGCCAAAACCAACAGTAGTAGGAAGTTTGTTCTCAGAAGCCAGCTTCATTCTCGCGTTTGCAACTTGATCACTGGCCACAAGGACATCGCCTCGTTCATTGAAGTCAGTATTAATTCCTAGTTTTTCAAGCTCGGTAACAACGCTGCCTTGCTGGGCTGGACTGAGCCCACCGAAAAGCAATGACATTTTCGGTCTACTTGCAATGAAGAAAGTCCCGACCAAAAGTAAGATTAAAAACACGCCGCCGCCAATGGTCATCATCCGTTGGCCTCGGTCGGCATTATCCCACCACAATTTTATTTTTTGAAATATTCCGCCCATCTATTCCACAATGAAACGATGCGACTTGGAGACAGCTAGTTAAATTTGAGTTTGGCTTATCTGTTGATAAGCTTCAAGTAGCTTGTTTCTTACACTGACTGTAAGTTGCAAAGCAACACTGGCTTTTTCCATCGAGATCATCAAGTCTTGATAATCTACATCGCGTCGACCCGTCATGAAATCCATTTGTTTTGAATCCGCAGTTTGCTGCGTATCATTCACTTGGTTCATGACGTCCATCAACTGGTTGGCGAAACCGCCGGAATCTGGTGCAGGTTTATCCGGCTGAATTAGATTCGCCTGCGAAACATTTCCAACATTTGCTTGGCTGGCAAGTTGCTGAATTGCTTGGTTTTGGATTCCGACAATAGAGGACATAGAGTTAAATTAAATCTTAAACTTTGCCGATAGAAAGCGCGTCTTGGATCATTCCTTTGGCACTTTTGAACGCTTCGACATTTGCTTCGTAAGCTCGGCTTGCACTCATCATGTCAACCATTTCAACCACTGGCTGGACATTACTTGTGCGCACAATTCCTGTTTTTGGATCATGATTAGGATCGCCCCAATCAACTTTTTGAGTGAACGGAGTTGCGTCTTGCACGACTCCGGTTATTTGAACTCCTGAATCGCCGCCTTGAAGCTCGACAATTTTGCGTCGATAAGGGTCTTGACCATTAACTCCGGTTGTATTCGCATTGGCGAGATTGCTGGAGACGACGTCCAATCGGAACCGCTCGGCGGTGAGCCCGGATGACGATATGCGCATTGAGTCGTTGAGTGACATAGGAATTTTTTACTTAAGTGAGGACGCTTTTTATGTTTTGAAAATAATTGGTGGCGACAACTGAAAGAGCTTGATATCTTGCGTTGGTTTCCGCAATGCTTGACACTTCTGTTTCTAAATCCACATTATTGCCATCTTCACGAAGGCTGGATTGGTTGGCAAATTGAGATTGAAACTGAGAAAAATCGTTTAGCGATGTTTGTGAATCTTGGCTGGTGGGATCGGTGATATCCAGTCCACTGTTTTGGCTTGGATTGAGGCTTTGGTCAAGAGCTAGGTTAAAATCCATATCCTGACGTTTATATCCCGGTACGTTCACGTTAGCGAGATTATTTGTGAGCAACTTTTGACGTTGAGTTGCCAAATCCATTGACTTTTGGATCGAACTTATTTGAGGTGAGAAAATTTGATCGATTAATCCCATGGTTACTTGTAGTCGGCGAAAGGCGTATACCTTGAGCGCAGTTGTGCTCATCAGTTTTATCGGATTTGTGCAAGCAAATCTACAGGGTTATCTGATGCTGATCTTAGCTATTCGCTCCTGTTTTCCAGTTCTTTAGCCGCTATTACCCACTTTCCGAACATAAAATCTCTTACTGACAATTGTCGCAGGTTCCAGTTTGCCCCGGAGGTTAACCTCGCAGGGCTGATTTATCGAAACTGAAGAATCCACAAAAGCAAATGCGATTCCGCATTCTAAAGTTGGTGAATATACGCCGCTTGAAACTTCTCCCACCTTGCTTCCCGAAACAAAAACGCCGCTTTGAGGCAGGGCCAGCCTTTTTGCACCAAATTTGATGCCAATTAGCTTTTCGGATGCTCCGTTTTCTCGAACGCTCGCAATCGCATCTGAACCGATGAATTTCTTTGTTTTACTGATCGCCCAGCCAATTCCCGCAGTTAAAGGACTGCGGTCGTCGCTTAATTCGTGACCATACAATGGCAAACCAGCTTCGACGCGTAAGGTGTCGCGCGCTGCTAATCCGCAAGGCATCACTTCTAATTCAAGCAAAGTTTTCCAAATAAAGGTTGCGTTATCTGCATTGCCGATCAATTCAAATCCATCTTCACCGGTGTATCCAGAACGCGCCACAAAGGTTTCGTGCCCAGCAATGGTGACGGTGGCAGTTTCGAAGGGTCGCAAATTCGTGAGTAAGTCCGGTTGAGAAGAAAGAGAAGCAACTTTCGCAACTGCATTGGGACCCTGAACCGCAATCATGTACGTGCTAGTGGTTTCATCGGTTAAATGAAGATTAAATTTGTTAGTTGAATTGAGCCAGTTGAGATCATTTAAATGATTCGAAGCATTGACAACTATCGAAAATTCCTTATCGGATAATTTATAAACGATGATGTCGTCTATGCAGCCGCCAGAAGGATTGCAAAGCACCGAATATTGCCCTTGCTTGTCCTGCAATTTACTCGCGTCGTTTGCGGATACCAATTCGATAAACTCCACAACCCGGGCACCTGAAATATTCAGCCGAGCCATGTGACTGACATCGAACATTCCTGCTGAGTTTCTTACCGATTGAGCTTCGGAAATCACGCTGGAGTATTGAACAGGCATGTCGTATCCGGCAAATTCAACCATCCTGGCTCCTAGTTCAAGATGAGCTGAATGGAGCGGAGTGGTTAAATTTGCGGACATTTTGTAGATTATACAGACTCTTCTTCAACTTATGCGAACGGTTTTGACGGAAAATTACACTATAATGTAAGGGAGTTTGAGTTTCGACATTTTTGGGGGTATGAAATTCACTGGAACAAATGATTCCAGGGTGCCAAGCCTGGAAAGGATCAGATTTGGCAATCAATGTGGTTGAACTATGGTTAGTTGTAAAGTTTGTGGTTGTGAAAACCCATTAGATAGTAAATTTTGCAAGCAATGCGGCATCGCACTTTCGGAAAGCGAAATTGCGGCGGCAAAAGAAAAGCTTGCAACAATAATCGAAGACGGTAATTTACTTTTTACCGAAGGAAGAACGGACGAAGCGATGATGCTTGCCGATGAGGCAGTCCAAACTGATCCGAGCAACGCGCCTGCAATTTCACTCAAGGGTCTTTGTTTTGAAAAGCTCGGTCAAGTTGCTGAGGCAATCGAATGTTACGAAACAGCCGTAAGTCTCAACCCGGATAACGCCCTCGACCGCGTTAAATTAAATGCTTTGCGAAATCGTCTTGGGGCAGCTAGCTCAGAAGTTATTCAGCCTAAATATAATCGGGCATACGTGGCAGCTGGTTCTGCTGCGCTGTTTGTGATCGTGGTGGGAGTATACATTGGGATTGTCGCCCAGAAAAGTAGTCCCCAAGTCATAGATTCTCAAGCGGCTAACAGCTCTACGGTTGGATTTTCAAACCAAACGCCTCATCCAGACACGTTGGGAACTGCAGGAAATACTCAGTCTGGGGCAACTCAGCAGACTAATTCGACTGCTCCAAATGTTACGCAAAATTCTCCAAATCCATTGCAAAAACCGATTCCTTGGTCGCCACCGACGCCCGATTCAAATGGAAGTGCACTTCCGCTGCCCGGGGGCTCGAGTCAGACAAATCCCTTAGACGGAAAACTTGGCATTATCGGCGATCCGCCGGTTACGATCAATACCGCACTAAATCCAGACCCAAATCCAGTGGTTGGGAGTGGTACCCAAAATTCAGCTACGTTGGCTTCGTCTAGTCAGCCTTCATCTGGTAATTCTGCGGACACATCTGCGACAGACGCTAAGAATAAACCGGACGATAGCGTAATTGATATCCAGTTGGGAAACGCAGGACAAAGAAAAAATCAACCAGGTGCGCAATCGATAACTGATAACAATGGCGTAAAGGCGTTGCAAAAAGTAGCGGTTGATCAGCTTCAACTCGGCAATTTCAATGGAGCTGCGTCTAGCTTCAAAAAGCTCATCCAATTCGGTGGTGATTCGCCTAATGTTGAGCAAAATCTTGGATTGTGCTATTCAAAATTGGGATCGAACGACAAAGCGGTAAACGCTTATAAAATTGCGGCCACCCAATACCAGTTGGCTGCGAGCAGAGGGATAAATGTGTCGGCAAATAAGGCAGGACTTGCCGTATGTGTACAAGAAATTAAGAATCTTGGGGGCAAGTAATTTCGTTTCGGAATATCAAAGCCTTTCTTCAGATTGCGTTAGTCCTGTGCGCAATTTCTGTTACAAATCCTAGCTGGGCTGACGGAGATCGCGGAGTTGGTCAATCCGTAATACCAGCCGTACTGATTATCCAGCAAGTTGAAAAGAATAGTTCCAACACCAGCTACAACGATTTAACAAATTATCTATCTGCCAACCTGCGCGAGGGTGCCAAAGTGATTCCAATTGCTTGGTCACTTTCAGACCCTATTTTTAGAAGCGCAGTTCAATCTGGAAAGCTGAATTTGCTTGGATCGACAGTGCCCTTAAAGAATGCCTTTTCAGCGGCGAAATATTTGAGATGCGAATATGTTTTAGTTGTCGAAACAAAATTAAATCAAGGTCAATTGCTGAGCAAATCACAGCTTTACGATCATGAGCATTTGATTTGGGTAGACCCCGAGGCCGTGGATGCGCCGGCTCCTAAAATGGCCGGCACTAACTTGAATAGAATCAAACTCACAAAAGAACAGCGACAGCAAATTGAAAACGAACGAGCGGCCGATAGGAAAAGGATGAACCAGTACCAAAGTACAGTGGGCTATCGCAGCACTGCATTAGAGCTAAACGGCTCGGCGAACGAGGAAGGAACGAGTGCCTCGCTTGCCAGAACCTTAGTAACAGTTCTCGATAGTGGTCCATTTCGAGCCATGGCAGTGAATTTAGTGACTCCCGATCCTGGAGCGGCCCCTGGGCCAGTATCATTAATCGAGTCATCTCCGGAAATTCCAGTTGCTCAAGATAAAGCTACTTTCCAAGCTAATCTAGCGGATGCGGAAAAGTCCGCCCACCCCGACATAATTCTTACAGTTTTGAGAGACGGGGTCGATTCGGCTCCGTTTGACGTGGATCGCAGAATCTTGCTCGTAAAAAATTTAATTTTTCAAAACGAAATTTCTGTTGCAGCTGCAGAAGCAAAAAGCGCATGTGACTTATCACCAAAAAGCGTGAAATTGCACTTGCTGAAGGGCGAAACCGACCTAAGATTGGGCCAAGCGAATGATGCTGCGTCCGAAGCCCAAATCGCACTCACTTTGGAGCCTCAAAATAATGAAGCGTTGATTTTGCAGGCTCGAAGCTTGCTCGGGCAAGGAAAACTCAATGAGGCGATTACAATTTTTTCAAGCGCATCGCAAGCTTCATCAACTGGAAACAATTTGGCATACTTAGCAGTTTGTCAGGCAATTTCAGGTGATGACAAAAATGCGCAGGTTACTTGGGCTACCGCCGTTGCCAAGAAAGAATCCGTGTCGTATCCTGACTTGGTAGCGATGGTAGACGACTCATCACTCGCAGCGTCCGCTCGTTTAAGGGATTTATTCACAGCTGCGATCACCAAGAATCCCCAAGTTGACGTTAAAAGCGAAACAAACAAAATTCAAGCGGTGGAAACTGCGGAATTTAATTTAGTTTCCTTATTTAGCCCGGATCAAGAATATCAAAAATCCAATGATTCGCGCGTTTTGGCACTAACTTTGCTTATCCAAACTGCAAGCGAACTTGCACTTTACAATTCGAGCCGTTCCGATGAAGACCTTTCGGCAGGAAGGATTTCTTTAGGCGAATCGATTCACCAATTGAAAACGGCAGCTTCGCTCCTAAAAGTAGATAATCAAAATGGATCAACAGGCTCTGATATTAACAATTGAGGCATCAGTTTTCGGCGTTCTTGCCCTCCTAGCCTTCCTGTATCACAAAGCGAATTACAAACAGTTTAGTGGAAATATTGTTGTTAAATGGCCTAGCGGAATTGCAAGAACACATGCTCAGGATCTTGGTAAGCATGTGCGGTTAATCGGACTGGTTATGAATGATGACTTTCAGACTCCCCAAGTAAGCGACAAAGTCGTGATGAAAATGCCCGAAACGGGGAAGTTATGCAAGGGCTTGGTAGAAGCTATCGACGAGAAAGACTGGTCGATTCTGATCAAGAAAAACTAGAATAAAGGTGATCTTAAATATTGAAGCCCCGGAAGGGGGCTTCCAGGGCTAACGCGGAAGGAGGAGGATATGCGTCACTGTTTCAGACGTGCAACTTTCATTGGCGGTTCCCCGAATATTCTAGGAAAATTCTCAAAAAAAAATTAATATTGTTCAAACAGTTTTCATTTCAAATTAGTTTTCAGTTTGAAGATTTACGAGACTAACTGGACTTCCAATCTGAAGGCTGCCGATTTCAGATCCAAAACCGCACATCTTCGCAGCAGAAGCAGTCCAAAGGGTTCGCGCAATATCCTCAGGCAAGTTCTCATTTGGGTCAAATCCTTTCGGGCGATTTATAGCAAGATTTAGACTTTCTACCGGATTGCCTTCCACTACGGGTCTATCCGTTGACAATGAAAGTGGGATTCCGGCTTGATGAACAGAACGATATCGATTGAGTTTGAATGACCGTTCGGCATCTAATTGTGCGCGATAGGCATGACCAAATTTAAGCAAAAACTCGGGTTGCATTGAAACTGCGCATCCCGATTTTGCGATTCTATCGATTTGGGCATCGCTTAGCAGCATTGCATGTTCAATTCGATGGCGGCTGGCGTTACCAGTCGATTCATAAGCATCAAGAACTACGTCAATGGCAAAATCGCCAATTGCATGGGAAGCAATTTGAAAACCAGCTTCATGAGCGGTTTGCACCATCAATTTGAACTTCTCTGGCTGGTAAATGAGTTGACCAGATACCTCTTGTCTAGATTCTTGTTGGGCTGGATGAGCCCTCGCACTGATTCTGGCTCCGGTTGCCTGGATTCCTGAATAACTGCCGTAAATTGCGGCGGTTGCGGATCCAATTGCACCATCCGCAAACAGTTTTATCCCAGCAATGAGATTTTGGTAGGGTTTAAGAACACCGAGCCCTACGCCGCGAGGTCCAAACACATCTTTCCAAGGCAAGTAAAGTCTTATTTTCACGCGCTTGTCCGCTTCTTCCGCTAGCCTAAAGCCCTCTAGGATGTCCATCAGATTGATACCTACCGAGGACATGTCGGCTGCGGCAACGATTCCGAACCCAGTGAGTAAATTTTTGGCGGTTAAGATCGCATTTACAAGGTCTGCTTGGTTTGGAGGAGGAATCACCCTGAGAACTTGATTGTAAGCCAATTCAAACAAGGTGCCATCCAGTTTCCCTGATGAATCTCGCCCAAAACGACCGCCTTCAGGATCAATTTGGTCGGGGTTAATCTGTGCAGATTTTAATCCCAGCGAGTTTGTAACTCCCGCGTGGAAGTTGACATGCCGAAGAAGAATAGGTCTTTTTGAGTTTAACCGGTCAAGTTCATCACAACTGATGTGTTTGCCATCCAGCAAATTTTGATCATAGCCAATAACTAAAAGCCACCCTTCGCCCTTGTCCAGATTCGACTTGATGACGGTCAACATCTCGTCCCGATGAGTGAGACCTTGAATTGAAGGTCTAAGTTGGTCCGACCCGGTTGCGACGATATGGCAATGGCTGTCCACAAATCCAGGCTTTAGTTTTGTAACACTTGTTGCGGAGTTCGGATTGGAAGCTGGACGAAGACCGGTAATTATGGAATCCTGAAGCTCAATTCGCATTGGAGTTGGATTCGCATCTAAAAGTACATTGTCAAGAACTCGCCGATTCAATTTGAGTTACCTCCGCTGCCACTCTTTCCGCGCTTTCAAGCGCTCCTTCGATGAATCCGGTCCAAGTCGCGGTGTGTTCGCCAGCGAAATGGATCCGGTTTTCTGGTCCCGCGATGTGTTCCATATTTTCCAAAACGTAACCTGGAGCAAGGTGCGAAAAAGCACCTAAACTGAATTGGTCAGCTCCCCAATCATGTATCCATCCTTGAACAAAGTATTTTTTTGCTTCAGGAAAAATAACGGTTAGTTCTTCAAGCAGCTCCGAGACCGCAGAAGGATCTCGGGACCATTTTCTAGCGGTTTCGCCACAAATATAAGCGCTTAAAATGGGTACTTTTCCAATTGATCCGTCCCAAGTTTGTTGCAAAGAAGAATCGCATAACATTGACCCACCCCATTGCCGTTTTCTCCACCAAAAATCGGAAAATTGCCATGATACTTTTATTGCGGGACTTAGCTCGCATGCTTCAATCGCGCATCTCTTGGCAGCGGGTAAGGGAGGATCAAAAATGACTCTTTCAAGAGCTGGTGGAGGAAGTGTTAGAATCACTCGATCTACTGTAACTGAACCTGTCTCAGATTCTAATTTAACTGAATCATTTGAATGTCGCACCCGCTTGAGAACGAAATTGAATTGAGGTTCGCATTTAATTTTTGCCAGCATCCGATTGCACGCATCTGAAGTCCCAAATGGGAAACGATAAGCACTCATGACATCCATTTCTCGTTGAACGTAATGTTGGTACCCAACTAACCAGCCAAGCAGTCCTATTTTTTCCAAATCATCGCCTTCATCGCTTCGAATGCGAGCATTAACCCACCATTTACCCCTAGGTGAATGGGCATGAGAATCGATGAAACTGGAAAGCTTTTGATTGTCCCAATCTCTCTGCTTCACATTTCGCCAAGGAGGGGAAGCGAGCTCGCTGCACAGATTTCGGGCGATCGAATCCACCCTCAGTTCATCCTCAAGCGCATCTGACCAAAGCTCAGCTTCTGATGTTTGTTGCCCATGATATACCACTAACTTCGGCCATTCTAAACTATTCATCGGAGCAAGCCCCAGTTCGGATGCCAGACTTAAAACCCGGTTATGGTCGCCGTCGATCCATTCTCCGCCGGCTTCAAATTTGATGCCCTCCTCTGGTGAAAAAGTAAAAGCGCGACCTCCGATCCTGTCTCTGGCTTCCAAAAGAACAACATCCAAGCCCATGGATTCAAGGATCATTGCAGTGCGCAGGCCCGCAAATCCAAGACCGACAATGGCGACTTTCATTTTTTAGACCTGATCTCGGCCTTGCTCATTCGCAAAAACATATCCATGACTAAGCAAACCAAGAGAAAAAATCCTAAAACGAGTTCAAGCGCGGTGCTGAATTGGTTTTTAATTAGATAAAAAATGACTCCGAATATGATAAAGCCGGTGGCAAGCCATAAAGACGATGTGCCGCGCGAACGTGATCGAACTATATTGAAAACCGCCATCGCCGCGCATACCGCCATTCCTGCAGTTAAGAACAGATTGAATGATTGGGCGTCTAGCTTCATGCAATGCCTAGTGGGAGTCGCTTCCAATCGAATTTTGGAGCAACCATTTTTCAGCCAACTCCCGGATGTTTCTGTTGCTTGATTTCGCTAATTCGCCCCATTTAGAGCCTCGATTCATTTCGTCGAGTGCTGTTTCGATTGTCTCCTCGCTTAATTTTGGTGACCCTAGGGCACTAATCGCCAGTCCAATTTCTCTTTCGTCTCTTACGCCAACGCTGACCGGGCCAACGTCTAGATTTGATGAAATTGCGGATTGAGCCAGCGAATCGGAGTCGACCTTCGATTGAGTTAGAAACTGCATGAAGGGAATCGAATTCTTCCAGCATAGGCAACGGTGGGTGATTATTCCAACTCTTCGTTCCTTTGCGAGATCAGCAAGTACCTCAAACGGCTCTTTTGCGCAAGGGTTGTAAGGCATCTTTATGACTTCAAATGCGTCATGAAAATGCCAGATTCCAAGTGATGGGAGCGGCGGACCAACTACATCTAACCCCAAGAATTTGATGTGCCCCTCTTGCCGAGCAAGCTCCAATGATTGCATCGCACCCGCAATTTGAAATTCCTCTAACGGCTTTCGAATTTGAAGAAAGAAAAAATCGAAATGCATTCTTCCAACTGCGCTAAGTGATTGGATAAGCTCGGCTTGCAAGAAATCCATTGCCATTTTTTCGTCCACAGCGCGTTCTAAAGACAGTCCGCCACTAACAGCAAGTGTTGCATCGGAGCCCCGCATAAAGCCGCCGAATAAGGCAGGTTGCGACGTCACATCAATGACCGTTTTTGCTTCAACTGCTGCCGATACTAGGGAATCGGTTTTGTCAGGCTCGCGTGGCAGGAGTAATTTGAGCCATACACTTGGGAATTTTTTATTTGTTCTTCCGAGAACCTTCAATTCCACACCTGCAAGTTTACCAGTGAGCTATTTTGAATACTTGTGGTCCCGTCGTGAAATTCGAACGATGTACATCGGAGATTTTTAGGTTCCTTCTGCCATAATCTTGGCAATCGCGGTATCGTAAATTCAGGTGAAAAAATGCGCTTAAAAACAATCGGATTACTCTCGCTAGCAATCCTCATCGTAACTGGCTGTTCAAGCAATCCCGGAACCGACTCTGGAAACAGTGCAACTAATAATAGCACTACTTCAACTAGTGGTTCTAGCGGTCCGAAACTAACTATTGCGGTTATTCCAAAAGGAGCAACTCACGAATACTGGAAGGCAATGCACGCTGGAGCGGACGCCGCCGCCAAAGATTTAGGAGTAACTGTAATTTGGAAGGGACCTGTCCAAGAAGATGACCGCGAAGGTCAGATTCAGATCGTCGAAGATTTTATCAATCAAGGAGTAAATGGAATCGTCCTTGCTCCGTTAGATGTTAATGCTCTAAGAGCCCCGGTTAAGGAAGCCAATGACAAAAAAATTCCAGTTTTGATAGTTGATTCCGGATTAAACAATTCTGATGTTGTGAGCATGGTAGCCACAAACAACGAAAAAGGCGGCGAAATGGCAGGTGATTACCTTGCCAAACTTCTTGGTGGAAAAGGAACCGTCATGATGCTGAGATATGAAGTTGGCTCTGCCAGTACAGATGCTCGCGAAAGAGGATTCTTGGCGGCAATGGCCCGCAATCCTGGCATTACGATTGCAAGCGATAATCAGTATGGAGGAGCGACTGTAGATACTGCTCAGAAGGCGGCAGAAAGCTTGGTTACTCGATTCAAGCGTGCAGATGGTAGCTTCAGCGTAGGCGGGATTTTTACGCCAAACGAATCCACTGCAATTGGAATGCTGAAAGTTCTTCAATCTGAAAATCTTGCAGGTAAGGTGAAATTTGTTGGTTTTGACAGTGCGCCTCCGCTGATTGAAGGAATGAAAGCTCATCAAATAGACGGAATCATTGTTCAAGATCCGTATAAAATGGGCAATCTTGGCGTTAAAATGTTGGTCGACTTTATCCATGGCAAGAAAGTGGATAAAAATGTTGACACCGGGGCAACGTTAGTTACACCAGATAATTTAAATCAACCTGCAATCCAAAAATTGGTTTCACCACCTGAAGAATAAATTGGAGGTGGGCTAACTATGAAGTCAGTTCATGTCTTGGAAATGCTTGGCATTTCCAAGACTTTCGGTGCTACCAACGCATTGCAAAGTGTGAACCTATGCACGTCTGCGGGCAGGGTTCACGCCTTGGTGGGCGAAAACGGTTCCGGAAAGAGCACGTTAATGAAGATTCTTGCCGGAAACTACGACAAGGATTCTGGCAAAATACTGTTGAAAGGATCAGATTATTCTCCTCGAAATCCGGCTGAGGCCAGGCACCTGGGTGTTGCAATGATTCACCAAGAACTCGCACTTTGCCCTCACATGAGTATTTTGGACAACGTATTGCTAGGAATCGAATCCGAAAGGTTTGGTTGGATTTCTTCAGCAACAACAAAGCAGCGAGTTTTGGAAGCACTTGAACCACTCGGTCTGGCCTCGCTTAACCTTGAGACCAGGGTCGGCGATTTACCTATAGCACAACGACAACTAGTCGAAATCGCAAGAGCACTCGCAACTTCCGCGTCTGTGGTAGTCTTGGACGAACCTACCAGTAGCCTTACCGAAAAGGATGTTGAAAAGCTATTTCAAGTTATTCGTACCTTGGCCAAAAATGGCAAAAGCGTAATTTTTATATCCCACTTTCTCAATGAAATCCGTGAAGTGTGCGATGACTACACCGTGCTGAGGGATGGAAAATTTATCGGGACTGGAATCGTGAGCGAAAAAACAGATTCTGAAATTATTTCGATGATGGTCGGGCGATCTATTGAGGACCTCTATCCGAGATCGGTACGCTCCCCGTCTGAAACGGTGATTACCTTGGATCATATCGCAGGAAGAATTTTGCCTCAGGAAGTTTCTCTACAAGTTCATAAGGGAGAAGTGGTTGGGATCGCGGGATTAAACGGAGCAGGTCGATCTGAAACCTTGAGAATTATCTTTGGATTAGACGAATTGTACAAGGGCAAATTAATAGTGAAGGAGTTTGGAGGGATGTCGACTCCTCACCATCGCTGGCAGCAGGGAGTTGGTTTGCTGAGTGAAGATCGCAAAGGAGAAGGGCTTGCGCTGAACTTATCAATTGAGGAGAACATTACGCTGACTAGTCTGAAGCCAGGTTTTTTGTCTCTTAAGCGATTAGCATTATCGGCTAATGAATTCGTGGTGAGGCTAGGCATTAAATGTCGAAATTCTCAGCAACCGGTCGGCGAATTGAGCGGCGGGAACCAACAAAAAGTTGCGCTTGCCAGGCTACTTTATCACGGGACTGATGTATTGCTACTTGATGAGCCAACTCGGGGAATCGATGTGGGTAGCAAAGAGCAGATTTACAGATTAATTGATGAAGGAGCGGCTAATGGTATGGCAATTCTGATGGTGAGTAGCTATCTACCAGAATTACTTGGCGTATGTGATCGAATTGCGGTTATGCGACGGGGAGTACTTGGAGTAGCTCATCCGGTGCAAGATGCCAGTCAGGAATTATTAATGCACGAAGCGGTGGGAGCTTAAATAGAAGAATCGACAGAAGATAGGCAACGACTTTTGTCGGGTCCCAAACGCATATCAATGCCGAAGAATCTATCCAACTTGGGTGGATTATTATTCGCGTTAATCGCAATTTTTGTTTTATTTGCAAAGATTGTTCCTAACAATCGGTTTCAGTCCCTTGATAATATTGAAACGATTGCCCGGCAGAGCGTGATTGTTTGCTTGGTTTCATTAGGTTCCGCTTATGTAATTATTAGTGCAGGAATAGACCTTTCAGTTGGGAGCGCGGCTGCTTGCTCTTCTGTCACAGTTGCCGCTTCGCTTGCGTGGCTACATTTATCCCCCGCAACCGCACTCATTATTGGAATTCTAACCGGGGTAGGTTGGGGTCTCATTAACGGCATATTGGTCACTAAACTTGGAGTTGGTCCATTCATCGTAACGTTAAGTACTTATCTGATTGTGCGCGCAGCCGCTACAGGCATAGCTCACGAAAATGCGATCTATGGTAATCCCACATGGCTTGATTCTTTGGTCAGTGACGTCGGCAAACGTCATGCATGGATGTTGATGCCTGTCGGAGTCTGGTTGACCTTGCTACTTGCCATCATAATGAGCATCTGCTTGAAATACACCAGATTTGGAAGGCATGTGGTTGCGGTCGGATCGAACGAAATGGCGGCCAAACTTTGCGGAGTGCCCGTAAATAGGGTCAAACTAGCGGTTTATGCAATTAGTGGTGCCTTTGCGGGATTAGCTGGGGTAATGCTTTACTCGAGGCTCACCGAGGGAGATCCAACCGCAGCTCAAGGGTTAGAGCTTAGTGCCATTGCGGCGGTGGTTATTGGAGGTGCCAGCCTCAATGGTGGTGAGGGTTCTATCATGGGAGCGATTATTGGGGCTTTAATCATGCAAGTTATCAGTAGTGGTTCAGCCGAAAAGGGTCTGCCCAACTGGGTGCAGCAAATTGTAACCGGGATAATTATATTAATTGCAGTCGGTCTTGATCGCTGGCGGGCCAGGCGCTCACTCTTGTCATCTGGTTAGCTTATTCTAGGATATTGGTCTTGGTTGTGAGGCAAAAAAAAGAGGAAACCTCTCATTCAAGAAGTTTCCTCAATTTAGGGAAGGCTTAGAGGGCGATTTTAGCCGCCGCCTACGCCTCCAGCTCCACCACCGCCTCCACGTCGACTTCCTCCGAAACCATTTTGAGGATCGGTTGGAGTAAATGTATCACCGCCTAAGGTCTTCAGCTGGGTTTGCTGATCGGAAGTAAGAATTTTGCCGATCGAATCATTTAGCACATCGGTGTTACTCTTCATGGCAGTCATTGCATCGGATCGTTGCATGTCTCCACTTCGAACTTTGGCAAATAAGTCTCTGTTCGCCTTTTGTTCGTCGGCTACTAGTTTCTTGATTTGAGCAATTTGATCATCGCTGAGTCCTAGCGATTTCTGAACGTCCGGCATCATTGTCGCACTATTTTTTGCAAGTTGTATTGCGATTTGGTGCAACCGAGTTTTTTGATCACTGGTTAGGATCGATCCAACTGTGTCCGCGTAAGCTTTGTCGGCAGCTTTGCGTGCATCTGCATTGCTCGCATCCCCAGGTGTTCCTGATGAGCTTTGCATGGCCGAGCGCATGGTTTTTTGAGCATCGTCCAGTTTTGTTTGTTGATCATCGGTGATCTTAAGTTCAGCCTTTACATCGGCTCGTCGAAGTAGAAAGTAGTCTGACCCAGGGCCATATTGCATCATCATTCCGCCTTGACGGCCTTGTCGCCCTTGCTGGAGAATGGTCGCATTTGTTTGAAGTTGAGGTGCAGTGATCGTTTGCGCTGAAGCAAAGCCGAAGACAGCAGTAGTTGCGAGTATTGTTAGAGTGATTTTTTTCACGGTTGATTTCCTTTTGATTGATTTTGTTGATTGCTTTGACCAGATTTTGTTGAATCCGGCGATTGAGGCGGGGCTAAATTCGGCTCTTTCAAAAGCTTCTTAACAGAGTCCTTCACCCCCGGCGACATTTCATCGATGGTGTTGTCTTTAAGCTTTTGGGCTGCTTCAGCACTGTTTATGATATGGGGAGTTAGAAAAACGATAAGTTCGGTTTTTTGATCCGACTTACTTGAACTCTTGAAGATATTCCCAAGGATAGGAATGTCTCCCAGCAGTGGAATTTTGTTAACGGTAGAACTCACCGTATGTTGGATAATGCCACCTAGAATTATGGTGTTACCATCCTTGACCGAAACTGAGGTATTTGCCTCTCTCTGATTTACAATGGGCGCGTTAAAACTAGTAAATCCTTGTAAGTCGTTCGCAGTTTGGTCAATGTCCATAGTCACATAGCCGTTAGACGTAATTCGAGGAGTAACTGTGAGTACGATTCCTACGTTTTCAGTTGCATAGGAATATGACGTAGTGCCATTGGAGTTAATGACTGAATTGACTACATAAGGAATGCTTTGGCTAATGTTGATCTGGGCCTGAACATTGTTCGAAGTAAAGATTCTTGGAGTGGACAAAACATTGAATTTAGTTTCCGTTTCCAGCATATTGAAGAAAGAGCTTAAGTCTCCTGCAGTTAGAGCGTAAGAAAATCCTTGCAATGCGGGGCTGGCATTTTGTAATCCAAAGGTTGTGCTGCCCACTCCGGAGCTTCCCGGGACTCCAAAAATTTTCGATTGAGCAAATTTCCATTCAAGACCGAATTTACTTGAAGCATCTAAATTCGCTTCGACTATTACGGTTTCAATTACCACTTGCTCGGGAATCTTATCAAGTTGATCTATTATTTGCCGAATGATAGGAACGTATTCCGGAGGAGCAACCACGATAAGCGTATTTGTATTGATATCAGGAATAAAAGTTGCTTTGCCACTAAGGTCTCGAATATTTACAATCTGTCCTGCAGCATTTCTACCAGTTTGCTCAGTATTGCCATTTTGACCGCCTTGCTGACCTCCGAATAGTCTATTAAATACTCCTCCGCCTTGAGTTACGCCTACGGAGGTTAACAAATCTCCAAAGGTCGCACTGGGGTCTTGCAGAGCAATTTTCATACTATCATCAATTGACTTAATATCTGCTGCATCAGCTGTATTTTGACCTTGTAAGTCAACTGCTCCGGGTCTGGCTCCTCCACCAGTTGAAGATGTGGGAATGCCCTGATTGCGACTTTGAATTGTTCGCGATTGGGATAAAGTGTTATTGACACCGGCACCACTTACGCCTTGGCGGGTGCCAAAAGCGGCTTGAAGCAAAGCCGCAACTTGATCTGCTTTTGCATTATCCAGGGGAAATACAAATGTTGTATCTTCTACCTTGGCCGGAATATCGAGCTCTGCAATAACCTTTGCGACTACAGTCTGGTTTTCGTCGGTAGCTGAAACGACTAGGGCATTCTCGCTGGTATCCACTGCCACTTGACCAAACCCAGACTGGAAGCTACCAGTTCTGAGAGCAGCTTGAAATCTTCCCTGAAAATTATTCGGCTGATTATTGGTGCCGCCCTTTCCAGTAGGCGCATTGGAAGTTAGAACGTTTTGGACCACGGAAGACACTTCGGTGGCGTCTGCGTATTTAAGTTTATAGACCATCGTGTGCACCGGTTGGTCAGTTTGCTTATCAATTTGTGAAATAATGCTTTTAACTTGGGTCTGCTCAGTTTCAGGAGCATTGACAATAACCGAGTTGCTAAAGTCGTCCGAGGAAGCTTTTACTTGTGGAGTAGTGGATGGTGCTTGCTGACCACCGAACTGTATTTGGCGACCTCCGAACTGGAATCCGTTCTGCTGTTGGCCCGGCGTAGCTGCAAAAACTTCATTAATCAAATTCGCTACCTCGGTGGCATTAGCATATTGAATAACGTAGACTCGCAATACAGTTTGGGGGGCAGCATTAAAGGTAACATTACGGGGACCGTTATTTTGTTGTTGTTGCTTTGGCTTAACCACCAAGAGATCACCACTTTTTGTAAATGCATAACCCTTGAGTCCTAGGATTGTATTGATGATATCGAACGCTTGATTAAGTGTTACCGAAGTGGCACTAACAACGGTAAGTGGATCTTTTAGGGCAGGATCTTTAACTATTGTAATCCCGGATGCTTTTGAAATAAATTCAAGGACCGCGTCCGAGCTTGCATTTTTGAAATTCAATTTCAGCTTAGTATTAGGGTTTAGCTTAAATTGCTTCCATGCGGGCGTTACATTAGGTCCCGAATCAAACTGGGCTTGCAATGTTGCTGGAATTAACACAAGGCTTAGTGCAATTGCCGCAAATGATAATTTGTTTTGATTTTTCTTCATGATATTAATCTAGCCACCGCTTGTGATAATTACGGTGCCATTGGTTCCGCCGCCACCGCCGCGTCCTCCGCCTCTGCGACCACCCCCGCCCCGTCGGCCGCCTCCACGACCTCCGTAACCGCCTGGAGAAGCTTGAATTGTTATCGGAGCTTGGTTGGGATCAGCTTGAATAGATAAACCGTTGCCGATCGGACCAGAAAGAGGACCTCCCGCTACTGGATTGACGGGCGCATTTGTAGTTGAGGGCGTAGTCGCAGTCACATCCGCTGCTTTTTGGGCTAACGCTGCTTCTTGGTCAGCCTGCATCAGCACCGATAAAACCTGTCCGGTGTCCGCTTTTAAAATGACGGTGTCGCCGTTAATCCCAATAATTTCGCAAGATTTCCAGTGTTCTCCGGACGTAACGTAAGAGCTTTGGCCGTTAGCCGAGTTCTCGAATAAGGCGGAATTAGATCCGTCCAAAGTTGCCGTGCCTGTAAATGCCCAATCGGGTTCTTTGGCCGTCATTACGGTTGGAATAGTCGTTCCAGAATTGCCAGTCGTTGCAGTAATTGTGGCGGAATTGGACGCAATAAGCGGCTTAAATGCGTCACCTGGAGTATAGGTGATGTCGGGGAATTTCGCGACATAATCCTGTGGAGTAAGCCCGTTCGGATCAGCCTTTACTTTTGCGGTAGTCGAGTGGGCAGAAGCTGTTATATTGGACGCGGAGCTACCTCCACCGATGACAGCGTTAGCTCCTACACCTATTGCGAGTGCTACTAACCCGTAAAGTACAAATTTGTTATTCAGTAAACTAGCCATTTTTAACTCCTAAATCTGAAAGACTTGTGAATGCGATTATCGTTACATTTGCTTGGCAAATATCGCTACCATTTCCACCCGCGCTGACCTGAACCGATTCGATCGACAGCTTAGGGTTTTGATTAAGATCATGGGCGAATTTTGCAATCAGTGGAAAAGGACCTTGAACGGTGGCGGCGAAGGGAAGCATCGTTAAGCCCCCGGTTAATTGGTTTTTCTGAGGCCGAAAGTCCGAAATCGATACGCCGTTTTTGGCAGCAAGGACAGAAATTAATGAGAGAGCTTGAGGAGCGATCAGCGCCGGTAATTGAACCCAATCATGTTGCTTTTGATCCACTTGGGTTGCAGTAATTGTTCTATTAGTTGCGATTATCTCCGATGTCAGCTGACTCTTTTGCTTCGCAATGTTATTAATCAAATCTTGGTTTGAAGGCTTTGGCCAGATTGCGAAAATCAAGGTGGAAACCAGAACCACTACGGTAGCTACCCAAAGCGTCGTCACCGTTGGATCATTTCTAGTTTTAACTTTCATTGGGTGACTCCGGATTGCTTGTTATCAACGAGAGGTAAATTGCCAATCGGAAATCCTGACAAGCTGAACTCCACGATCGGAATCTTGTTGCTGAGAGCATCGTGCGCAAATAACAGTTGAACATTCCTAAAACGTGATTCGCTCGAAAGCTTCTGAACAAAGTCAGATACTGCTATTGACGTTAGAGATGTTCCCTCAAGTGTAAAAGATTTGCCTCTTTCTACTGTGAAACCCTTCAGCCAGATATTCTTAGGGGAGTCTGCAGAAACTATTGTTAAAACGTCAGATAAATATTGGGCTGGTTTGAATGCCCGGTCAATCAGGGTCTTTTGAGGTGCGATTCCATCTAAATCTTTATCTAATGACAGCTTGTGGTCTTGAAGCGATTTCAAGCTTGCATTTGCGACGACTAACGCTTCGGCACCCTGATTCTTTTGAGTTATCCAATTGCTAACTACCACACCTGCAAGGATCAAGCTGGCGACTAAAGCTGCTCCGGCATTGCGAAGCGCAACTTTCCTAATTGCCTCTCGGCGCGCTATTTTCCGCTCAGTGAGCTCGAGATTAATTCCTAGTGTTCCAATATCGATTCCGCTCAATGCCTCTAGCGTGGATTCTCGAACGGTGTAATCAGGATCTGGATAAATTCCATCAAGAGAAACAACTGGAAATGAATCAACTCCGGCGGCTGCGAACGTGCGATCAATTTCACTTTGTGCCTCAACCGTCGAAGTAACTGTGCGGCTATATCGTAACAAGTTGTTTTGCACTACGTCAATTTGCAGTCCGCCTTCGTGGGGCTGGACAAGTGCGGCAGAACTTAAGCCGGAGGTAGCAACAACGGTTGGGGCTGAGATTGCGGCAGGCACAACTTTTGAAACTTTCAAGCCCGCATGGGATGCTTCCATCGTAGCTTGCTTAAGCCAATCTGACTTCATCGCGGCAACTAAGACAGTAGTTGATGACATACCCGGGGTTTCGTCGCTTGAAAAATCGAAAGCTAATTCGCTGGCAGGTAAGGGAAAAAGTGTGCCCAGCATATTTTGGACAATCAGCTCGCGATCAGCTCGGGACGCGTGAGGTATTTGAGCAGCCCGTACAAAGCAGGCACTCCTGGCTATCCCAAGAACCGTTACCGAGCCATCCAACCCATGAGTTGCTTCAGACATGGTGCTTGCTCGTCTCAGAATTTTGGTGCCGGAAGAATAGGCGATGGTCTCTGTTGGAGACCACTCGACTACAAGCGTTGGTATATGTGGACGGCTCATTGGCCACCTCCTGTAGAACTTCCTGCGGTAGAACTTGAGCTAGAACTTGAAGTAGTTGTTGTGACAATAACGCTATTTACAGCATCGGTATCGGTGGTCGCATCGAACCATTGCCAGCGTGTCGCCATGTCCGGAAATGGTGGAGTGTAAAGTTTTATCACTTGAGGATTGGTGCCGCCCAGCTGGATTGTGGCTTCAATTGAAACATTGGCACTTCCGGCAGTACCGATACATCTTACAAGAAAAGTATTTGAAGCGGTGCTAAAGTCATCAATCCATTGGCTAGCCGCTTGAGTCGTAATACCTGAAACAGTAAGTACCGAAGCTAAACTCTGGAACCCGTTTTGTTGCTGGGTGACGATTGCTTGAGCAATGTCCGGAGTTATGCCGGTAATCGAAGTGAGCGCCGCTTCTGAAGCGGTATTAAGATTGATTTTGCCGACCGAAGTTGTTCCCGTAGTGGTAGTTAAATTATTGAGGAGTAGAGCAGCATTGGTTGACGTGACGCCGGGCAATGTGAGTAGTTGACCAAGACTAGTGATTGGTCGCCGGTTATAAATTGCGTCCGCGAGTTGGATAGGAATTCCTTTTTGAATTAGCGATGCCAACGTTAAGGCGGAGGTATTAATGTTAACCTTGGCACCTCCAGTTGACGCCGCATTTGGCGAAGTCGCATCTACCGTGCAAAGTGAAGAAAGACTAAAATCTTGGTTTGAATCGGTGCCAGAAGTAATCTGGGTAGTTACGCCCAATTGTGACGGAGTATCGTATAACGTAGCTGGCGTAAAATTATCAACTAAGGTCAGTTCATCTAATGAGTATAGCGGTCCCAGTTTTGTGAGATATGGATTTGGCAGACCCATGTAAAAGTCGTCTTTCGCTCCGTCAGCCCTCGCGGTTGTGGAGGCTTCACGCCAATCTAGAAGGCTGTCAACTTGCGCCTGGGTTAGTGGCAAATTAAGAAGTTGGGCAGAAGTTGCGGTGTTAAGATCTACTCGGCTGCATGCATCCACTATTTCAATTCGAAAAGAATTGTTGCCAACATCGTATTTTATGCTCCCGGGCTGACCTGGTGACCCGCCGATCTGGTTCCAGTCGTCGGTTTGGAGCGTCGCAGTTTTGCTTTGGCTTGAAAGCAAACTTACCGCAAGATTTATTCCAGACATCGCCATTTGGCGGGCCTCAAGTTCATCGGACTTATTAATTCGAGCCTGGCCTGCCACTTGTTGATCGGCAGCTACAATTGCAACGATTGAAACCAACAGAGAAAGCACCAAGAGGGTGATGATGAAAGCCACGCCGGAGTTTTTTCGATTTTTTCTCATCAGTTCGCCCCTGCCGCCACCGGATTAAGTGGAGTCACGTCACTATTAATCAGCCAAACCGTGAACGCGTAAGTCTTTCCGGCTTGGTCTTGATAGCTAACTCTAACTGCGGCTGGGAGCCTCTTAGTAGCTTGCTGAGTTGTATCCCAGCTTGGTTGCCAAACGGTTCCATCCCAAAATTCGAAAGAAATATTCTGAGCATTCGGAATAAGTAAGCTTTCGGTCCCACCCTGAGTGGGGTCATCGTCGCCTGGTCTTTGGATTCGGATGAATAAACCTTGTGAGTTTCCGGCATCCCCAGCGGGGGTCATTGAGAACGAGATTTCTTCGACGCCTCCTTGGGGCCCGAAATCTTGATTTGCGGTAGGGAAGTCATCCTGAGAATAAAGCGCATAAGCCTGGATCGGTAAACCCAGGGCCGTGAACACGAGTTGTTGAGCGCCACCTCCGGCTACGCTTCCTTGCCCGTTTCCAGATGACATTGAAGTTGAGTTCTGGGCAGTGAGACCGCCAGTTGGTGCAACTGGATTTGACGTAAAATAGCTCGCCTGACCTCCAGTCAGATTTTGAGTCAAACCTCCCGCAGGCTGAGTGGTTCCTGCGCCACCTCCTGCAGTCCCAGCTCCTCCAGCCGTGCCACCGGGGGCAGGAGTTGTTGGAGGTGCAGGCAAGGTGTTAATCCAAGCATGTTGAAGAAGTTTGGTGATTCGGTCTTGGATTTGATACTGACTCTCAAAATTAATTCGCTTCGCTTGAATGATTGTTTCAGACCGGATTGCGGATGCAAATGCGAACTCTAATGCCGCAAGTAACACTGCCGTGAGAGCTAAAGAAAGAATGAGCTCTAGCATCGTGATTCCGCGATTTCGACGTTGCAATTTCATTGACCACCTCCTTGTTGTGTTCCAGTAGTGGCGGGTGGCACAAAAACAAGTCCCTCCTCAGTAGTTTGTTGGTTAGAGTCACTTGTGTTTTGAATTGTGACGGTGAGTTCAAATAGGTTGGTAGTTGGAGTTGGTTGAGTTGTAGCCGTCCAAGTGTAATCAGGAAGAGTTCGATCCGTAAAATCGCCGCTGAAGTTGCTTTGAGTGAGATCTTCGGTTGCCACAACTTCGTTATATTTTTCGTGTACGAGGCGGGTAAGAAATTCAGAATTTTCCTCTTTGGCTTCTATTTTTGCGGTAGACCCGAGAGCGGCGAGGCTCGCAGTTACGCCAATTGCGATGAGTGCGGCTGATGCAAGCACTTCAATCAAAGTAAAGCCCCTTCGAGTGTTATTGCCTCTGCTCAATTTGCCCCCCTTGCCATTGAATCGTTGTTGGGTCTGGCGGAGGTCCATCTGCAACTTTTAAATTAGCAAGTGAATCGATTGAAAAAGTAGACTCGGCCTCGTTATTTTTGAATTCAATGGTGCCGCCATCACTTGTTCCATCCGGATAAAAGTTAATCTTCCAATCCCCGCCATCCACCGTCTTTCCATTCACTTGGAACTGATCAGCACTTAGCCCTGAGGGAATCGCGGCAGTTTGATTAATCGTTGGAGCCGTTTGATTTTGTGTTTGCGAGTTGGGATTTACAATTGGAGTTTGACCGGTCATGGAGGACCCAAGCCCACCGGAAGAGCCTCCTGACGTCCCTGATTGAGTGGAATCGCCGGGTTGATTTGGATCGACGTTAACATCATTTGTCACCGAAACTTGATTATTAGCACTATGGTAGGTTAGCGTGGTTATCACGCCATGCAAAATAGCCTGTTGCTTGGCGAAAGTACCTAAATTAAGCAGTTGGGGCATAAAGTTTCGAGAAGCTTGAGCTTGGTTCTGACCTGCAATAATCGGCACAAGGAGAGTAGTGAAAATCACCAATATTACTAAGGTGACCAACATTTCCACCAAAGTAAACCCCTTGCGCACGATCATTTAGTTGCTGTAATCGATAATATCAGCGGCGTCGCCGGTACCACCTTCTTGGCCATCGGATCCATAAGATTCAACGATGTAGCTATCTGCTCCATTGTTTCCAGGATTCTTGTAAATATAAGGATTGTTCCAAGGATCGGTGGGCAAGGCTTGAGTCAAATAAGGTCCTTTCCATCCCTGAATTCCTGACGGTTGAACTTCCAAAGCATTCAGACCCTCGTCAGACGTGGGATAGCGACCGCAGTCAAGTCGAAAGTTTTGCAGGGACTGGCTCAGAGTGCTCAAATTAGCTTTTGCGGCAGAAATCTTGGCATCTCCCGTCCTTCCGAGCAGCTTAGGAACAATCAAAGCCGCAAGAATTGCTATGATCAAAATTACAACTAGGAGCTCGACAAGAGTAAATCCAAGTGATGAGCGACTTCTTGAATAGGTTCGGTTAAGTTTCATATTTTTAATTTTATTTGACAACATCCTGGGCTTGATAAATCGGAAGCAGGACTGAAAGTACCACAAATCCGACCACTACACCCATAAAGACTACGATTGCTGGTTCCACTAGCGCAACTAAACGGCGCATACCATTATCTACTTCAAAATCAAGACTGTCCGAAACACGGTTAAGCATCAACGGCAGGTTTCCAGTTTCCTCGCCCACAGCTACCATATTCGTAAGGACGGGAGGAAAAGCGCCGGCGTCTTTCATTGATAAAGCAATTGGTTTCCCTTCGCGAACTTCATCTTCCACTTTGGATCCGCTTTTTCGGAATTCTCGATTACCAGCAGCAAGGCTTGCAAGCCGCAAGGCTTCAAGAATTTGGACGCCTCCGAAGACAAGTGTTCCAAGCACTCTTGCATACCGCGATACAGTCGCTTTGCGCACGATCGGACCAACTAAGGGAAGACGCAGAATCAGCCTATCCTTGGCGATTCCGCCAGCTTCAGTTCGTAGAAACCGAGCTAGAATAAAAGCAAAGATCGCAATTCCGATTGCGAGATAAAGACCCTTGGTGGTCAATAGGCCAGTCATTGACATCAAGATTCTTGTGCTGATCGGAAGCTCGCTTCCGATGCTGTTGAACACTCCAGCCAGCTTTGGAACGACAAAAGTTAAGAGGAATATGATGACAAATATAGCAAAGACAAGAAGCACAGCAGGATAAATAAGGGCTGATGTGATTTGGCTTCGTCTCGCCGTTTCCCTCTCTTGAAATTCTGCCAACCTGGTTGCAACTTCAGAAAATTGACCACTTGCTTCACCGGCCCGTAAGGTTTGGGTAAAGATGTCGTTAAACATTCTGGGATGCATTGCAAGGGCGTCGCTTACTGGTTTTCCGCCTCGAACTTCAATGAGAGCCTGTTGACAAACCTCACCAATTGCGGGACTTTCGGCTTGATCGGCAATTACCTGGAGCACGCGATCCAGCGGCAAACCTGCTCCAGAAAGATCAGCCAAACGCCGAGTGAATAAGGCAAGATCGTTTCGAGACGCTTTTTTCCCAGAAGAAGGAGTTGACGTTCTTGACTTTTGGTCAGTATCTTGTCCTATTTCAAGAACAAAACGACCTTCAGCCTGGATAATCTCCATTGCTGATTCCTTGTTAGCTGCATCAATTTGCCCACTTTTTCTTTTGCCAGACGGGTCTAATGCAACATAGGCGAAAGTCATAAAAAATCTAGATTTCCTCTCGCTGGCAAACGCGGATCACTTCTTCAGGGGTCGTTTTGCCATTGAGAACGCATAGCCGTCCATCGCCTAAGAGAGTGCGCATTTGCTGAACTTCAACCGCATGCTGTTTAATTTGCCCCGATGAGGCATGGGCAACCGTCAATCGGCGCACTTCTTCATCAATAACCAGGAGTTCATAAAGTCCTTGGCGACCCTTAAATCCGGACCCTTGGCACTTATCGCATCCTTTTCCTTTTCGAAATGGATTCGCTCCTTGAAGCGCAGGATCATCTTTGGAGATGCCAAGGGCAATTAATGATTCTGCGGTTGGTTCATATGACTGCGAACAGAATGGACAAACTTTGCGGAGTAGCCGCTGAGCAATGACTCCACAAACGGAGCTTGCCGCTAAATACGGCTCAACCCCCATGTCGAGCAGGCGGGTGATAGCACCGGGCGCATCGTTAGTGTGAAGAGTTGAAAACACGAGGTGACCAGTTAGAGCAGCGTGAATTGCGATTTCAGCGGTTTCATGGTCCCGAATTTCGCCAACCATAATAACGTCAGGGTCTTGACGAAGGAAGGATCTCAGCCCGCTTGCAAACGTAAGACCAATATTGGGGCGCACTTGAACTTGACTAATGCCTGGAACTTGGTATTCAACAGGATCTTCAATCGTGAGGATATTAGTTGTTGGGGACCAGATTTCCTGTAATGCGGCGTAAAGGGAAGTTGATTTTCCTGATCCGGTAGGGCCGGTTGCAAGGATAATTCCATGCGGCAATGAGATCAGATTTCTAAACTTCACGAGCACATCGGATGCCATGCCGAGTTCGCTTAACCCCATCATTGCGGTGGTCTTATCAAGAATACGCATTACTGCGCGCTCGCCGTAAACGGTGGGGATGATCGAAGTACGAACGTCAATCTGTCGTCCTGCGATTGTAATTTTTATGCGTCCATCTTGAGGAAGACGTCTTTCGGCAATATTCATTTCTCCGAGGATCTTAAGCCTCGAAACTAGGGCTGCATGCATACGCTTTGGCGGTCGCATCATGTCCCTTAACATTCCGTCGATGCGGTATCGAACTTTGACTTCACGTTCATATGGCTCGATATGAATATCACTTGCTCCATCTCGAACAGCTTGGGCAAAAATCAGATTTGCCATTTGAACTACGGCTGCTTCTCCAGCCATTTTGGTGAGATCGGCAAGATCGGTGATGTCTTCCGATTCAATTAGATTCGAATCCTCACCAGGAAGCGTTGAAAGAATCTTCTCAAGAAAGTGCTCTTCGATCCGCTCTCGGATGATCACCGGATCGCCAGCAACCGCCATAATTGGTCTTCCAAGCAGGACCGACAGGTCATCAACCGCAGAAAGGGAGTCGATTGAGCCTATTGCAACCTGCAACACATCTCCGACCATCCTTAGCGGCAAGACCTGATGTCGTAACGCGAATTCCCCAGGGGGTAAATCAAGGGCGGCTTCTTCGCTTTTATTTTCTTCAAGGTCAATCCACCTGAGCCCAGGAATAGTTGATACTCTATCTTCAGGATCGCTGAATTCAGTTCTTAAGGAAATGCTCATTTAATTACAGAGGTCGACAATTGATTTGGAGGAATAGGTTGGGTTCTACTAACTAGTTGCGTAAGCTTATTCAAGCTTGGACTACACATGATTTGTTTCTTTATGCCTAGAGTACGAGCAGGTCTACTTGCTAAGTTGCTGAAATAAGTTTCAGTTCAGCAAAAGATGCATTAACCCAGCAATTAACAATTGTTTTATTTCGATTGATCGCTGTTTGAATCAGAGCTTGAACCAACATAGGTAATTCGATAAATACTACTGCCTTGATCGTCCGAAAACAGCAAAGAGCCATCTTGTTCCTGCACTACGTCAACCGGTCTTGCTAAAGTTGCTTGGTTTGCACTTAAAGTTCCTACCAGCATTTCGCCGCCGATAGGGAAATTTAATACCGGGTCGAACATTACCATTTCAATTCTATAACCAGCTTTCTTGGAGCGATTCCACGATCCATGCAAAGCGATCACAGCATTACGATCAAATTGGGCTGGCAGTTTAGAATGATTAAGGAAAATCCAACCATCGGCGGCCCAATGAGGTCCAAAATCCCAGGCAGGCGCGATTGACTGCGCTGCTAATTGGCGGATGTCGGGGCGATTCATAAATTCATAACGCGGAATTTTATTTCCTACAATAAATGGATGACCATAAAATCCGCCATCCACGTAATGGTTAAATTCATCGGGCGGGTTGTAATCGGTAATCGGCTGGTCACCTTGTTTGTCGCCTAATGGTGCTCCAAACCAATCGCTACCTTGGTCGCACCCAAAAATGTCGTTAGTGCCTGGTCTGATAAGTAGTTTTTCGGTGTTTCTAATCCCACTTACAAACATATGTTTGCCAGACCCATCTAAGTTGTATCGCCAGATTTTCTCACGGTCGGTCGCTCTTAAATCGGTGTCGTTTCCGGCGTCCCCAATCGAGGTGTAAAAATATTGGTCAGTTACGAGAATTGATCTCCACCAATGTCCGCCTTGAGGAAGTCCAGTGAGTACATCGGTGACAATTGTCGCACTGCGGGTTCCATCCGAAAGCTTGGCTTTACTAACTTTTCCATCGGATGTAAACCAGAGCCAGCCATCTTTTACCTGCATTCCGTGAGGCTTCGAAAGACCACTGATGAACGTTCCGGTTATTTTGTATCCCGATCCAGCACGTTCAAGCATTACAATGTCGCCTTGTTCTGGTCTGCTCAGATAAAGGGTGCCATTTGAATCCATTACCATGAACCTTGCGTTCCCGAGATCGTGGGCAACAAGGGTTACTTTATATCCCGGTCGAACCCAAAAATCGGGCACGCCTGGTCCCTTGATTCCCTCCGGGCCGGTCGGGTGGCTATCTTGTTCCACGTCTGGGGCTACTTCTGGCAAAGTAGTGAGATCCTGCTGAACAGCTTTTTTCTTATGATTTACGGGCGACGGAGTTGCTCCAGATTTCTTAGGAAGCGGACTCGCGCAGGCTGTCAACATCATCGCCGTAGTTATCAATGAAGATCCAACAAAAAGCCGAGAGCGGCACATTGAATTTTTCATAATTAAATAAATCTTAGCTTTATTGAAACCATTTCTATTTGGTAAGCTGATTTGAACACTCCATCAGGCGTATTTTGTCGAGGAATTAGAGGCCAGCGTACCAATCGTATCCATTTTCAGCCCAGAAGTCGCGGGGCATTGTATCGCTGTAAAATATTCGACCTATTCTTTTCAAGCTTTTGAAACCATATTTGGTGGGTATGACCAGTCGCAATGGCGCACCGTGTGGAGGGCTCAAAGCGTTCCCATTCATTGCGTAGCAAAGCAGGGTTTGATGATGCATCGCGCTTTTCATATCGATGCCCACGTAATAGCTCTGGGATTCACCTGCCAAGAACCCTGGCGGCGGAGTTTCAAAACCTATATATTTGGGCATCGTCGAGAAATCGGTAAAGTCAAGCGGATTTCCATTCCGGGGGCGTGGCGGATACCGCTTTATAAATTCGGAGAGCTTGCATCCAGTCCAATGGACAACCGTTGTCCAGCCTTCCACGCATCTTAGCTCGGTTGTGATGTCCGTGCGGGGCAAGGCTTTCACCTGAGATAGCGACAAAATCCGATCTGCACTCGGCTTGTCTTGCAGATTAAGTTTCCAGGAGGTTTGATCAATCGGCGTGTCTATCCCAACGGTTCCATTCACTATCGGCATGACCGCTTCCGAAACCGGATAAAGCTTTGCAGTGCTGCCTTCGTTAAATAACGATAACGCAACTCTCTGGTTTATATCAAGAACCTTTCGAAGTTGTGCGGAGATTCCAGCCTTTTGCGGTCCAAAATCAATCCATCTAAGAACTTCGTAACCGCCAGCTATTGCGATTGCTCCGAAGATAAACCCCCGGCGAGAAAGAATTTTAATCCTGGATTCAGCCTCCGAGCCTACTAATTCTTCTTGATTATTATTGGGTTCGCTCATGCAATTTGCTCCTCCTTAACAGAGACATCAGGATCGCTTATCGGATTTAGTGGTCGCTTGGTGATTCCATAGCCGATGATCATGCCTCTGAAGTTGTCCCAGCCAGTTTTGACCACTTGGGCTACGTGGACTGCAAAAAATAAACTGATCAACATGCTCGTCCAAAAATGAATCCAGCGGGCAAATCGATATCCGCCAAGTAACGCCACTAGCCAATAAAGTTGAGTTGGTTTGTAGATTGAAAAACCGCTTAACACCATCAAGAGTCCAAGAAATATTACTCCTGTGTAAGCAATCCGCTGGGCATCGTTATAGACGCCAATTTGGCGCGGTGCTTTTTTAATTAATCTTAAATCATGAAGAACAACCAGAATTGATTGCTTCAAAGACTCTTTTCTCGGCAAAATCCATTTTGATTCCCTCGAAATTGCAAGATAAACCACGTATGTCAGCCCGTTCAATGTAAAAATCCATAGAAATGTAAAATGCCATGCCTGAGCCTCGGCTAATCGACCCACCAATGAGTACAAATAGGGCTTGTGGTCGGTGTCAATGAAGCTGGGAAACCAAGTTGGCCACCAGCTTGGGGCATTGGGTTGGTAAAAACTTGGCGGGAAAACAGGCTTGCCAAAAAACGTGATTATTCCATTTGCATTAGCCCAAAGAATCATCAATCCGCTCCAAAGCATGATAAACATCACCGGGAAATTAATCCAATGGAACCATCGGATAGCCAATGGATGCCTCTTTTCCAGAACGGTGATCATGTCCTCTGAGATCTTTTTAGTTTTTCGATTCATTAAGGCGTCAAGATTTAGCTTAATATATTAAGTAACATCAAGCTGGAAAAAGAGTACCAAAGTTCGTTTTAATCATTATTTCGTTGAAGCAAAAAGCGGTTTCAAAGTGCTAAAGTTTGTATCGCGATTGCGCTGGCCTTTGCCTTTTATGAGTGAGAAACATTCCCGATTTTCCTGGGACGCCATTCGACGACTCCTTATCGGAAAGCCAATAGCAACTTCTCGGGCACATTCCGAGCGGCTCTCGCCTTTCCTAGGGCTACCCGTTTTTGCTTCGGATGCCTTGTCATCAGTTGCGTACGCAACGGAAGCCATCCTTGGAATCCTTGTTTTAGCGGGGGCTCTCGCCCTGCACGAGCAAATCTACATTACTTTAGGAATCTGCATTTTAATTGCAATCATTGGAATCTCATACAACCAAACAATCCATGCATATCCGAGCGGTGGCGGATCGTACATTGTTGCAAGCGATAATTTAGGCGAAAAATGCGGATTGATTGCGGGCGCAGCACTGCTGATTGATTACGTGCTTACTGTTTCAGTATCTATTGCAGCTGGAATCGGAGCACTTGTTTCAGCTTTCCCGGTCTTAAACGAACATCTCGTTTCCTTAAGCTTGATATCAATTTTCTTTATTGCATTTTTGAATTTGCGAGGTGTGAGGGAATCTGGGGTTGTGTTCGCAATACCGGTCTATTCGTTTGTAATCGGCATCATTGGCTTGATAATAATAGGTTTATTTAGATCCCATGGTGCCCCAGTCCATCAACATGTGGTTTCCGATGCGCTTGGAAAAGAAGTAGACGTATCGGCACTGTATTTGTTGCTTCGTGCATTTGCGGCCGGTTGCACTGCACTTACCGGAGTCGAAGCGGTGAGCAACGGCGTGCCGGCCTTCAAACATCCCGAATCTGACAACGCATCCAAGACTCTAAAATGGATGGTGATTTTCTTGGGAATCATGTTTATTGGAATTGGATTGCTTGCTCGTACCATCCCTCATTTAAGTTTGTTCACGAGCAACAGTCATCATTACAAATCCTTGATTTCGCAAATCGCGGCATATTATCTTGGCGGTGACCATAGCGTCGGGTTTTACTTTGTTCAGTTCACTACCGCTTTGATACTAGTTTTGGCGGCAAATACTAGCTTTGCCGACTTTCCACGGCTTGCGAGCCTGCTTGCTCGAGACGGATTTTTACCGAGAACTTTTGCCCGCCAAGGCGATCGCCTTGTTTTTCACAATGGCATCATTCTGCTGGCTCTATTTTCTGGGTTTTTAATATTTATATTTCACGGTCAACTCGACCTGCTTTTGCCTCTATATGCGATTGGCGTTTTCACCGCGTTTACTCTTAGTCAGGCTGGGATGGTTATTCATTGGCGCAGGGTAAAGGGTGCCGGATGGAAGCGTTCGGCGGTGATCAACGGGGTGGGCTCCGTGCTGAGCGGAATCGTTCTCCTTGTGATTTTAATTACTAAGTTTGTGGAGGGCGCTTGGATTGTGGCAGTTCTAATGGTCGCGATTTACGCAATGTTCTGCGCGATTAAGATGCGTTATAGAAGAATCAGCGAGGAACTGACTGAAAATATCGACGCCCCCATGACCACATCTGGTCATAAAGTAATACTGTTGGTGCCTCGGGTTCACCGTGGCATTCTCTACGCGCTTGACTACGCCTTGTTGATTAAGGGTGACGTTGAAGCTGTGCACGTTACTATCGACGATCGAAGTTTGCCGGGCCTCAGGCGAAACTGGCAAAAACATGGCAGAGGAGTTCCGCTTAATATATTGGCCTCGCCTTATCGATCCTTGATTGATCCGCTTCTAGAATACATAGATGAGCTTCATAAAGAGGATAACCATCTTGTGATTACGGTCATAGTTCCTGAGGCAGTCGGCACGAAAATGATTCAAAAAGTACTGCAAGAGAACGTTGGATTGCAGCTTAAGATAGCTCTTTCGACGCGAAGAAGAGTTGTGGTTACAAATGTTAGGTACTTCATAACCTAAGCAAATTAGTCTAATCTTTCAGCTTCGAATTGCCAAAAAAGAGATCCTTGGCAAAGAAAATCTGATTTTTCCGTTTTGTTCGATTATTCTTAATGCGTCTTCGACTTCCGGCGACGCTTCGTGGAAAGACCTTTTAAGTTCCGCTCGATTCTCGATTGGTGTATTAATTCGATTCACCCATTCGTCGTAGTCCATTCGGTTATCGGCACTTCCTTCAGTTGTTCCTATCTCAATTCGGTCAATTTTTAGACCAGCTTCGTCGAACATCTTAACTAGTTGATATTGGTTCTCATTTTTTCCATGAGAAGGGTCTCTCAGTTTTTCAAGTCGGTTAATTTCTTTTGCTAAAGCTGGATTTTCAGGGACTATTGTATCGACGAATACAAATCGACCCGCGGGTTTCAAGGCTCGGGCAATTTCGAAGCTCGCCCGAGCCGGGGAATCAAAATGATGCATTGCTAGTCTCAAGGTGATTATGTCAAAAGTTTCATTTTGAAAAGGCAGATTTTCGGCGAGACCAAGGGTTGTTTTTAGATTAGCTATTTGGCGTATTTGGGCGTTTTTTTTAGCTTCGTGCAGCATCGGCAAAGTCATATCAAGCGCAACGATTTTATTTACGTGGGGAGCCAATGCTAGGGCCATGTTTCCGGAGCCGGTCGCGATATCGAGGGCTATGTCGGTTGCTTTTGGGCTAATCCATTCGACCAGTTTTTGAAGCTCAGTTGGATTGGCATGAACCGAGCTTTTGGTGTAGGCGTTGGCTACCGAACCGAACATTTCATTTGGTCGCATCTTTAGTAATTTTGGCAGGAAGTGAGAAAAGCCGTGTTTGGCTCTAATTCTTTGAGCAATCGGTGCGCACAGCGACCATTGGCATTAATATTTAGGGCAGGGAAGTCTTATCACCGATTTTTGTCTCCTAGAAATTTCGTGGGGAGTGCGTACAGCCGTCTTTTGACGCTAATTAGGTATTATAATTGCCTCATTGGGCGTGTGGCGGAATTGGTAGACGCGCTGGATTTAGGTTCCAGTGTTGCAAGACGTGAGGGTTCGAGTCCCTCCTTGCCCACCAGCTTTTTGCTTATCCTGAGTTTCCTGATCGCTGAGCCATGGTAGGTACAATTTTTGATGTGCTTATGGTGATTGCGATATGCTTGATTTCGGGATTAATTTCTCCGCGTTTGCGGGCAAATCCGATGATGTTCGCTCCTCCAAGTGCTGTCTCGGAACCGGTTCAGAACGAAGATCATTTCCAAAATTTCGCCCGATTTGCCCCCGATTACAACTGGGCGATTCTAAAGTCAGTTGACTTAGTCCAATCCAAGGAACCCAACGGCGGGGGATATTTTATCGGGATCCATGCCATTCCGGCTGAAACTCCGGTTGGATATCCACTAACTTTGCTATCCAAGCCACTCATCAACCCTCCCAGATCCACCAGCTACTGCAGCGGAAGTTCCTACACAGTTTTTATCGAAGCTCTCGATCTGATTTTGCCAAAGTACGACATTTCGGTGCCCCGAAAACAGATGGAAGGGATGAGGATGCAAGAGCCGGATGGAGGCAGAAGGGAAGACCACGTAAAGATGTGGGGATGGTGGAATGCAGATGGATTTGGTAATGATTTTGCATTGGTGCAGCTTTCTGGAATGGGCAAACGGATCGAGGCGAACGACGCCAAACCGGGGGATTTTGTAAACATCTCTTGGAAAAGCGGTCTCGGTCACAGCACCGTTTTCCTGGGGTGGTCGCATGAGCCTAATGGCGATCCGGCAATTCTAGTTTGGTCGAGCCAAACATCTTCAAATGGATATGGCGATCTGCTTGCGCCGATCAGCTCGATCAAGTCGCTTTGTTTTGTTCGCCTTGCTTACCCCCGAAAAATCATGACGTTTGATCCCCTAGGCAAAGTCAATCCAAACGTCCCAGGCGAAGCGCCTCCTGCATTCTAAGCGAGAGCTTCTGGCGGATGCTTAAGGTGAAAAGCGGTTTCTCGCTGGAAGTCCTTCGCCACTTGCAAGCATGTGGATTCGCCGTAAGCGGGGCAAAGAATCTGACCACCTAATGGCGATCCGTTTTCAAACCCAATTGGAAAACCGATTGCGGGCCAGCCGAGTAGGTTTGCAGGACCTTCATTGCCTCCGCCGAGATTTGCAAAACTAACGTCAAAAGTTTCGGTTGCGGATACAGCCGGGTGATAGAAAGTCGGCATGAAAATGCAATCGCATTTGTCCCAAAGTGCGTTGGCTTCTAGAGCCTCGGCCCGGAATCGCAATGCCCATAGATAATCGGTGGCAGGAACCGTTAAGGATGCGGCAAGACCAGCCATTTGGGTTTTATCGGATACTAGCTTTAGCCGGTCTGAGCGAATAAAATGCTCATGAGCACTCGCGCCTTCGGCATTCACAATGATGCTCACAGCGGTGCCGTAAGGCTTTTCGATCATTTGCACGTCAGCAACTTCGTAGCCTAATTTTTGAAAAATTTTGATCGCATCGTTGTAGGCTTTTTCACATTCATCGGCTTTAAATTTCGCAAAGTCCTGTTTCATCAACCCAATCACGGGCTTTTTGGCTTGAGGTCTCAAATTCATTGGGCTCGAGATAGTCGTGGGATCGAGGGAATCTTGTCCAGCAATTGTTCTTAAGATAATTTCGCAATCATCAGCAGACCTGCATATTGGTCCGATTTTGTCGTGGGTCCAAGCGAGAGCCATAGCTCCAAATCGGCTAACCCGACCATAAGTCGGTCTCAGACCTGTGTCTCCGTTAAATGCGGTCGGGCACAAAATGCTACCGCTGGTCTCGGTGCCGAGCGAGAATGCCACGCATCCAAGAGCGGTTGCGGCGCCAGAGCCGCTTGATGATCCTCCTGCCCAGCGATTCTTATCCCAGGCGCAAAGGCAAGCTCCGCTGCGAGAGGCTGCGGGTGAATTGTAATTACCTCCTCCTGCTAATTCGATCATTTCAAGTTTTGCGACAAGGACTGCGCCTACGTCGAAGAGTTTATTGACGGCAGTGGCGTTGTAGGGAAATTCTTGATCTTCGTGGCCAAGTGATCCCCATCTGGTTTTATAACCTTGAACTGCAAATAGGTCTTTTACGCCAAAAGGAATTCCGTGTAGGATCGATTTCGGCTCTGAGTTATCGGCTTTTTGGGCTTGCTTTAACGCGAGTTCCTCGGTCATTTGAGCAACTGCATGATGCTCTTTGCCAAGAGTTTTTAGCCTTTCCAAATAGATATTTGTAAGTTCGACGCTTGAAATTTGCTTGCTTTTGATTGCGGAGGCAATTTGCTTGATGCTTGAAAATGGCGAGATTGATTTTGCTTTGCTCATTTAACTGGGCTGGCCCAAGTTTTGACGTCACGTTTCATCGCTAAAAATACTATGTAAGGCTCCGAATTCTCTTTTAGCGGATGACGGTTGCGACTTTTTGAGTCGCTTTGAACACCCTGAATTTGGTCGGGCAAAGCTTTGAGGGAATCGCCTTCCAAGGGGTTCGCAAGCAATTTTTCAACATCCTGTTCAGGTGTCGATGCTTCTTTTGCTGGGTTTGGTTTGGGGGATTGACCTAACGCCACGGTTGCGGATAAAGCCGCGCCAGTTGCTAAAACGGATCTTCTTGAAATTTTATGAACTTTTGTAATGATTTCATTTTATCTTAACTTGTAAAGATAACGAAGAAGGTGACGGGCAAATTGCCACCGTCACCAATTATTTTAAGCTATTAAGTTAAGGTTGGCGTTATTTTCTTTTGCGAAGAGCGACAAGACCGATTGCCAATGGCGCCAGTGCAAATAAGGGACTTGGAGCAGGAACTGCTTGCAGAGTTGCGATACCTTCAAACCCTGGATTGGTTGGCCCGTTAAAGTTATCATTTCCAGTGTAAGTTCCGCCTATAGCGTAAGCAAAAAAGTTCACGAATGTCGGCGCTATAGCGTCGGTTGAGATCGCTTCAAATCCACTCAAAGACTGACCCGGATCGATATTGGTGCCAGTGCGATCATACCAGTTATTGTTGTAGGTCAAGTTTGAGCCACCGAACGAAGAATTATTCCACGATGTTTGCTGATTCGGATTCCAACCTGTTGGTGACCCGGCGATATCTCGACCAGAATCAAGTAAAACTCCCAAAAAGTAAAGGCTCCCCTCGCCCGTATTGAAGTTATTTGTAAAATTGAAATCTAAAGTGTAATCGCCTGGAGTTCCGGTTATGGTATAGGTAACAGTCGGTTTTCTCTGCGCGATTGCTGATCCTGCAAGAGCACAAACCGCAGTTGCAAATGCAAATTTAATATTATTTGTTTTCATGCTTCTCATTTAGCACTCCACAATAAGAATGCCACAGAGCTAATTATATCACTTGATTTGAGAGTTAGTACCAAAAAACGCGTAAATCTAGTATTTTTGTCTGGGATTAATTGGCTTAATCAAGCAACTAGCACTGGCGACCGAAACAGTAAAAAAGGTGACGCTGGCAAATTGCCAGCGTCACCTTTCATTTATTTCAAACAATTAGAAATAACTATTTTCTCTTACGCAGTGCGACAAGACCGATAGCTAAAGGAGCTAAGACGAATAGCGAGTTTGGAGCTGGAACTGCTTGCTCGGTTGCGATCCCTTCAAATCCGGGGTTTCCTGAATTGTTAAAGTAGTCATTTCCATTGTATGTTCCACCTTGGGCAAAGGCAAAAAAATCAACTGACGTAGGCGCAGTTGCATCAGTTGATATAACTTCAAAACCGCCCAAAGACTGACCCGGGAGAATATAAGTGCCGGCGTTGTTGATCCAGTTATTATTATAGTTGATGTTCGACCCGCCATATGCCGAGTTATTCCAGCTCGACCATTGAGTTGGGTCCCAATCACCCGACGGGGATCCACCAATGTTTCGACCGGAATCAAGATAGACTCCAAAGAAGTAAAGGCTTCCTTCCCCGGAATTTAGGTTGTTCATAACGTTGAAGTCCAAAGTGTAGTTGCCTGAAGTTCCGGTTACGGTATAAGTGACGGTTGGTGCCCTCTGCGCGATAGCAGAGAATGCGAAAGCACAAATTGCAGTTGCGAGTGCAAATTTAGTCATGTTTGTTTTCATATTTCTCAACCCACATTCTACAATAAGAATGCGATATCGGTATTATAACACGCGATTTGAAACTTTGGTGCAAAAAACGGTAAATCTAGTATTTTTACTGGGTTCTAGATTACGTCCACTAACAATTTCGCTTCAATGTTTCGTCTTCAAATGTGGGATTTAAGGAAGGGAGGGGGCCAACGCCATTTCTGCGAGGCTCGTCACTTTCAGATTCGAAAGTGCCGTAATAATATGGAGTTTGGGATTCAAATTCTCCAGCGCAAGTGTCGACCATCTTGAAAACGGGCATAATTTTTTGAGTGTTTATTTCAGCCTCAACAATTTGGGCAAATTCAGTTCCCGATTCATGGCCTAATATCAAAGATCGAATCGTGGGGGAAGGGAATCCGATAAGAAACGCTTCTTTGATCACTTCTGCAATTTGATCCCGATTTGACGGCAAAGCCGAATCTCTCAAATGCACCAATTTTTGTTCCACTACCACGAGGGATTTCAACTTGCGAAGGAACCACCGATCAACTCGGCAAAGTTTATTCACTTCGTCAACTGACCAGCCTCGGCGCAGACCATCTATGATCGCCCAAAACCGCTCATCCGTGGGCTGGGAAATTGATTTTCTGAGCTGCTCATCCGATTGAGCTTGAAAATGAGGCATCCTCAGGTCTTTAGACTTAACTTCTAAGCCCCGGATTGCTTTCATGATCGCGGCTTCAAAAGATCGATCAATCGACATGACTTCTCCGGTGGCTTTCATTTGAGTAAATAAGGTGCGATCAGCCCTTGGGAATTTGTCGAACGGCCACCTTGGAATTTTAACCACGCAATAATCTAGTGCAGGCTCAAAACATGCTTTAGTTGAACCAGTAACACGATTTTCAATTTCATCCAAGGTCTTGCCAACGGCAATTTTTGCTGCGACCCTGGCGATGGGATATCCGGTAGCTTTTGAGGCGAGGGCCGAAGAGCGCGAAACCCTTGGATTTACTTCGATGATGTAATAGTCAAAGCTTTCAGGATTGACTGCCAGTTGAACATTGCAACCTCCTTCGATTCCAAGAGCTTGAATAATTTTTAGCGACGCAGTTCTCAGCATATGATATTCAAGATCGCTAAGGGTTTGCGACGGAGCAATAACAATTGAATCTCCCGTGTGAACTCCCATGGGATCAAAATTTTCCATATTGCAGACGGTGATGCAAGTTCCAATGCGATCTCGCATAACCTCGTATTCCACCTCTTTCCAGCCTAGCAAGCTGCGCTCTACCATGATTTGGCTCCTCATGGAGAGCTTTAGTCCTTTTCTGCCAATTTCCCAAAGTTGATCAGGGTCTTCGGCTATTCCTCCGCCAGTGCCTCCGAGTGTGTACGCAGGTCGAATTATGCATGGATAGGGAACTACCGTCAAAGCATTTTTGAGATCATCTTCGGTGCGAATAATCCAACTTTCCGGAACAGGTTCATTGATTTCGCGCATCAAATCACGGAATGACTCGCGATCCTCTGCTTGTTTGATTGCGCTCAAAGGAGTTCCTAAGACTTTGATTGAATATTTTTCAAGGATGCCTAGGTCGGAGAGCTGAGTAGCTAGGTTTAAGCCGGTTTGACCGCCCAGGGTCGGCAATAGGGCGTCAGGCCTTTCCTTTGCGATTACTCTTTCTAAGAATTCAGGGGTCAGAGGTTCAATGTAGAGGAAGTCGCTCAGTCCTGGATCGGTCATTATAGTGGCTGGATTGCTGTTTACAAGCACTACTTGATGACCTTCTTCTCGCAAACTTTTGCAAGCTTGGGTGCCAGCGTAATCGAATTCGGCGGCTTGACCTATCACGATTGGGCCAGAGCCAATTACAAGTACTTTCAAACTTTTGAAGCCTTCATAAGTTCAACGAACTCGCTGAAATAAGGGCGTGAATCCCATGGTCCAGGAGCGGCTTCAGGGTGATATTGGATACTTTTCGCGTTTGCTCCCAAAATTTCGATGCCTTCGACGGTGTTGTCATTGACGTTGATTTGCGTCACTCTTGCTTGTTTGAGCGGCAACGAATCTGGGGTGACGGCATACCCATGGTTTTGACTTGTTATGGTAACGTTGCCGGTTTGAAGGTCTTTGACGGGATGGTTGGCACCTCGATGTCCGAATTTCAATTTGAAAGTACTTCCCCCAACCGCCTGACAAAGGAGCTGATTCCCAAGACAAATCCCAAACATTGGCTTCTTGCCCAGTAGCTTTTGAACTGTGTTAACGACGGATTCCAATCTTTGCGGATCGCCAGGACCTGGGCTCAGCAGAATGCCGTCGGGGTTCCAAGTTAGGATTTCCTCGGCAGAAGTATTGGCAGGAAACACAATCGGTTTGCATCCACATCTCCAAAATCTTCGCAAGATGTTAAATTTGAGACCGCAATCGAGAACGGCTAATCGAAGGCGATTAGGATAACCTGCGCTATCCACCGGTTCTTTGCCGGATGGTCCCCAATGGTAGGGTTTTGATGTCGAAACGTCTTCAACAAAATCGATTTCGCCATAGGCGCTTGCCGAGTTTAATGCTTCTCGGCCCTCGTCCGGATTTTCGCAAATCGCACCCAAAGTCACCCCACCATCTCTAATTTTCTTTGTGAGGGCTCGTGTATCAATGCCTTGAATTGCGGGCGTTTGAGTTTCCTTTAAAAAGGCGTCCAAAGATTTTGTAGAGCGCCAATTACTGGGAATTTCGCAGGCTTCGCGGACTATTATTCCGGCCGGTTGCACGCGATCTGATTCGAAATCGTCGTCGTTTATTCCGTAGTTTCCGATGAGCGGATAAGTGAACATCACGATCTGCCCAGAATAGCTTGGGTCAGTTAAAACTTCCTGATATCCGGTCATGCCAGTGTTAAAGACTACTTCGCCTACCTTAGTGATCGGACTGCCCAAAGGAAGTCCCTGGAGAATGGTTCCGTCACTCAGGACAAGATAACGAGGACTAAAGAAACTCATTATTGGTTAAGGTCAGTCGTCCTAGAATTGTTAACTATAATCCTTACTGATTCTCTGCCAGCTTCATAGCCATCTTGATCCAACGCGATTACATCTATACGGTGCATGCCATTTGTTAGACTGGTAGTGTCGAGGTCAATTCCATAATCGCCGGGCTGAACGATTCGATTAATTTCTTTATCGTCTAGTTGCCAGACCACAGTAGGCACGTTTGTGTAAGTTTTAACCCAGCTATCTAAGTGAATTGCGCCAGACACTTCGGTTCCATCTTGTACAGGCTTATATTCCACTGGCTCGGTTGCGTTTTTGGAGTAATCCTTCAAGAAGTAAGGGTTTTGGTTAACTTCTCGATAAGCTTCCATTACTTTAGGTGCGTCCACTAACGAGTAGTCATTTAGTTGTCGTCCAGGCATAGCGTATATTATTGCGTTCATACTGAGCCAATGTACTGCTTTTACCCTTGGGTAAAGCAATTTAAGCGATGTATAAAATTGCTCCAATTTAACTATCGCATAGTCATCCCGCTGCTTCATGTTCAAGCTGGACATATGCGCTGCACCATATTCCCCGATTGCGATGGGATGTTTATCCGAATATTTATCGTAAATGTATGCTAAGGAATCTGCCGGATTTCGATTTTGCGCGTTTCTGGATGGATCGTTGTCGTTATACAGTACGGAGTAGATGTTTACTCCAACCCAATCCACGGCAGAATCGCCGGGATAATATCGGTCGATAAGTCTTATGGGTATTTCAAATGGACACCACATCATGGCCACGTTTGGAGCGGTCGAATGCATGACGGCACTAACCGTTTTGAACATCTTGATATACCGTGTAGGCGAGTTATGGTAAGGAACCCAATCGCCATTCATTTCGCTTGCAAATCTGAGGAAAATTGGGATGCCACTATGCTTTGCGTCTAGAGCAAATTGAGTTAAATATTGGTCCTTTTTGACTTCGCTATATTTATTCGGCTCAAACGCAATTTGAAGTCCGCTTCCGTTGGCTTTTAAAATCTTAGCCCATTCCATCGGGAATGGCTGACCATAACCTAGGTAGATAAAGAAAAACGCATGATGAATAGCGGTAAGTTGGTTAAACACATTGGGATCGCGGCGGATATCGTTGTTGCCATCTTTCATGACAACTGGAAGTGTAGTTTCGTTATCGATAAACGCGCCGGTATAGCAACCTATGTCAGGCTCTAATCTCAAATGGGTGTCCAACTTACTATACCAATCAGATTGAGCAGGCAACCGTTGATAAATGCCGATCTGGGTCTCAAATTGTTGAGAGCGATCAAGCGCATAAGACGACATATTCTTATCCACTTTATCCTCTAGAATCGTGCTTGCTTTATACCAGCAGGTCGATGCTAGGTCGTAGTCATCTGCGCTTTCGGCAGCTTTGGCGTAGTCAATCCAAGCGCTTGCCGATCCGCGAATGCGTGCAAGGTAAGCTTCTCGCGCAAATATCTTGTGGTCTATCTGCCGGTATACGCCCACCGGTCCAGATTGCATGTCATTTGAAAACAGTTGTTCAACCGCTAATGAAAGTGAGGGTCTAGAAAGGCTTGATTTATCAGCTAAAACAATTGGCCTAAACATCACAATTGCTAAAAATACTGCTACTACCAAACTTTTCATACACACCTTTATTTTAGGCAGAATGTCGCCGACGTATCACTAAAGGTAGTAGTTTACCGCCAATAATGTAACTTCCTAGGTATTTGACGATTAAAATTGAATCTGGTTATGTTTCCAACTAGACCATGGGCGGCCTACATATCAGGCATTAAGGAAAGTTGCCCGTGAGAAACTGCAGTCATTTCGCCCGTGTCTGGCTGAATCTTTTTGTCGGATGTTTTTCCCTCGTTTGGCACGGATAAGGGATAGTCTCCATTAAAACACGCCAAGCAATAGCTATTTGTGGGATGGGTTTGGTCACCCACTGCATCCACGGCGGAGTCGATGCTCAGAAATCCCAGGCTAGTTGCTCCGATATGATCTTTGATTTGATCAACCGACATTCGTGATGCGGCAAGCTCACTTTTGCTCGCCATGTCGATTCCATAAAAGCACGGAAACTTGATCGGCGGTGCAGTGATTCGCACATGAACTTCGGAAGCGCCGCTTTCAAATAATAGCTTGACGATTTGCCGCGTAGTAGTTCCTCTAACAATGGAATCGTCCACTAAGACCAGCTTTTTCCCACGGATATTTTCCTCTAAAGGAGAAAGCTTCATGCGAACCCCAAGTTCACGAAGACGTTGGTCGGGAGCAATAAATGTGCGATGAATGTACCGTGATTTCATCATCCCTTCGCGATATGGGATGCCGCTTTGTCGTGAATAACCGAGCGCGGCCGGTATTCCACTATCTGGAACAGGAACCACTATGTCTGCTTCTGCAGGATGCTCTAGAGCTAGGTTCTGGCCCATCCTTTCGCGAGCCTGGTAAAGGCTAGTGCCGTACATGTGAGAATCTGGTCGGGCAAAGTAAATAAATTCAAAAAGACACATTGCCGCTCTGCCAGAGCTAATTCCTTGAGCGTAGCGCATCCCGCTAGCGTCAATAATTGCCATTTCCCCGGGCTTGAGCTCGCGGTCCACAACTCCATCTACCGGCGAAAAAGCGCAGGATTCGCTGGCCAGCATGAACCCTCCTCCAGTCAACTTGCCTGCCACAAGCGGACGTATCCCGTAGGGATCACGAAAACCAATTATCATTTTTGGAGTCAGAACTGCAACTGAATAAGCTCCTTTTGCCCTTCGCATAACTTCTTTTACCGCGTTTTCCGGACCTTCGTGCAAATTTCGGACTAAAATCCTGGCGATTATCTCTGTGTCAGAACTTGAATCAAATCTTTCACCTTCACCTTCCAATTCTTTCCGAAGAGCAGCAGTATTGATCAGATTTCCGTTGTGAGAAACGGCAATTTCGCCTATCAAACTTTGGCAATAAACGGGCTGGGCATTTCTGAGCACACTGGCACCGGTAGTGCTGTACCTGGTGTGACCGACCGCCATCTCCCCGGGTAAAGACGCCAAAACGGTTTCGTCAAACACCTGGCTAACCAGACCCATGTCTTTGTGAAGGCGGACTTTTGAGCCGTCACTTACTGCAATTCCGGCAGATTCTTGGCCGCGATGCTGAAGCGCGAATAAACTGAAAAATGTGAGCCTAGCCGATTCACGATCAGGGGAGTAAAGACCTACAACTCCGCACTCTTCTTTCGGTCGATCATCACCAAAATCGCGCGGCATGTAATTACAGTTTACCGCTGAAATCGACTATTCCACCGAAAATATTCGAGAAATTTTACGAATTAGACAGAATGAGGGCGGCGTCAGTCGATCATGAACGCCCTAAAGTTTAATAGGAGATTTTTTTCAGCCAATCTTTTGGCATTGGCTTGAGTCCACAAAGTACTTCAGACATAGCAGGACTCTTAAGAGCTTTTGTGGAAACCTTAAGCGAGACTTTTCCGTGAGGAGTCATCAAGTGAACAACTTGGAGGTTTGCTTCTTGGGTTCGATTCTTATGGGGGGCTTTGTACTTCCAACCTTTGGAGTGTTGGTTCCGAATATGCTTTGCATTGTTTCCCCGTTTTCCCGTAACTTGACAGATTCTCGCCATAATCTTAATTCCTGAACCGCTTAGTATACCCGTGAAGTCAGCTGTTGTTAAAGCAGATTATCGGCTCGCGGTTAACTTTGACTTTAGGCAAAGCTCGGCAATTTCAACCGCAGTTACAGCCGCCCCTTTCAAAAGCTGATCTCCTGAGATAAAAAGCGAAGTCGCTTTATCGTTTGATGGATCGTTCCGCAATCTTCCCACAAGAACATTCGCCTGATTTGAAGCCTCTAACGGGGTTGGAAAGTGATTGTTTTCGCGGTCGTCCACTAGTTCAATTCCAGATGTGGCCGAATATATCGCGCGAATTTCACTCAGGGTCGGTCTTGCTTTCAAGAATTCAACCGTCACCGATTCCGAATGCGCTCTCAAAACAGGAACTCGGATGCAAGTGACGTTCATGCGCAAATTCGGCAACTTCAGGATTTTCCTTGTTTCATTGATGACTTTTGATTCTTCTTGGTTCGCGCCAGATTCATCAACAGGCGTGTTGTGACTGAATAAGTTGAACGCGTATGGGGGGTATTTGTCATTAGGAACAGAAAATTTTTCTCCTTTAACCGCGCTGGACGTTTCATCGAGGAGGCGTTGCATCATTGCTCCTCCGCCTCCGCTTGCACTTTGGTAAGTGCTCACGATAATTCTTTCAATTTCGGCTAGTGCCAATAAAGGGTGAATCGCAGCAATTAAGATGATCGCACTGCAATTTGGAACTGAGATTAATCGAGTCCTGTCGGTAACCAAGATTCCATTTACTTCCGGAAGCACCAACGGAACGGCAGAATCCATCCTAAACGCGCTTGAGTTGTCGATAACGATTGCGCCGGATTGAACGGCAATTGGCGCAAATTCACGGCTGCGGCTGGAACCTGCGCTGAAAAATGCGAAGTCAATCCCTCCGAAACTTTTTGAATCTAGTTTCTGAACCGAGATTGTCTCTTTTCCAAATGGTAAAGTCTTTCCTTCAGATCGGTCGCTTGCAAAAAGTCGCAGTTCAGAAACTGGAAAAGCCCGATCAGACAAAAGTTTTATAATTTCAAGACCGACTGCGCCAGTCGCGCCAACTATCGCAACCGTTTGTTCTCGCATAGAGTTCTATTGTGACATTCGGCAGTGGGTCCGGACACCCGCGATTTTGTTGCCTGCGGGACGTGTAGCTATACACGCGGTAAAACGGATGGAAAGACCGTATCCCAGGCAATTTAATTATCCCGCGTTTTGTTTTCGTGGAGGCTCCAATCTAGGCAACGGGGACTTTGCATTGTTCGACCTGTTTAAGGCAACAAGCGCGTACTCGGGCTCGAATTCGGTTTATGTATTCTGCTCTTTGAGTGACTCCAACCGCACCTCTTGCATCCAGCAGATTAAAAATATGAGAGCATTTTAAGGCGAGATCAAACGCCGGGTAAACCATCCAAGCTGGCCCAGCACCAATCGGAGTCGGACCGCCGTTCGAATCAACAGTCGTGTAAATTGATTGATCCTTATCCCAAAAAAGCGGAGTTTCGATAACGCGCTTTGATTCAGATTCGAACATTTCGAACAGTTCCGTAAGCATTTCCACTGAAGCAACTTCGAAATTGTAAACGTTGGTCTGCATTTCGAGTTGGAAATTCACATCTCGATAACTTAAAGTATCATTCCAACGCAAATCGTCCCAAAAAGATTGGCCAGCGTCAAGCATTAGGCAAAGTCGTTCCGGCCCGTAGGTTATTTCCGCGCATACTGGGTTGCACTCGACGCCTCCCATTTGTTGGAAAAAAGTGAATTGAGTCACTTCGGCGCCGTTGACCCATACTTCCCAACCCACTCCACTTGCTCCGGCCGCTTGAGATTCCCAATCATCTTCAACCAGCCTCACGTCAACTCGCCTCGTGTCAAACCCCAGATAATCCAATGAAGCCATGTAAAGATCAACAATATTCTCAGGAGATGGCTTCATTACGACCTGATATTGGTAATATCGCTGGCTCCGTTGAGGATTTCTCGTGTAGCGACCATCGGTTGGCCTTCGCGAGGGCTGGACGTAGGCCACGTTCCACGGATCAGGACCAAGCACTTTCAGCGTAGTCGCAGGATGCATTGTTCCAGCCCCCATTTCAATGTCGTATGGCTCAAGAATTGCACAGCCCTGCTTCGACCAATATTCGTTTAGCCGATTTACGATACTTTCGAAGGTCATGAACTTGTGAGATTACCTATTTAAAGACCTCGAAGGGTCTAAAATAGCGATCTACTTTATCTAAACACGACTGATATTGGATGCCTTCAGGCAGACACGGATCTCTTCTTAGATATTCCATAATTGCTTGCCCCGAGAGGTTTTTATTACTTATATCCAGAACGCCCTTTTCCATCCATTCCGATATCACTGATCGCGGACTTTGAATATGAGATCGAAGGTTCCATATAAACTGGCGGATCGAAAAGCAATCCTCTTCATTGAATCCAAATTCATTACCAATAGCAACGAAAACAACTTCAAGATGGCACTTGCAAATGCGCTCTTCAGAGCCAGTTGAATTTCTTTCCAACTGAATATTGCGCCGAATCTCAAGTTCACTCGTCTCCATCTTTAACCTTTTTAATTTACACTTCTCAAGGAAATAATATAATATAAGCCAATGGAATCACCCTACTACGGAGCTCCGCCATCGCCCAAGCGAAGAAACACAACTCTAATCGTCGTTTTAATCTTGCTAGGAGTAATTTTGCTGCTATGTGCCGGTTGTGCTGGATTTGTCTTTTATTTTCTTAAAAAATCTGGGTCATTTATAGGTTGCATAACCCACTATCAACTAGCCTTACAAGCTACAAAATCGTATGCCAACGGCCATGACGGAAAACTACCCGATGCAGCAAAATGGCAGGACGAGATTGCCCCTTATTATCAAACTAAAGGCAAAACTTCAAATAGCATTATCGACTTCGGGAATGCGGACGGGAACTTGGGGTGCGCTGGCGGCCCAGGTGGTCCGGCCACAGGCATGGCATTTAACAGTGAGTTAAGTGGTAAAAAATTAAATGCAGTAATTAATGAGCAAACTCCGATAATTTTCTTTGAGGTTCCACTGAAAGATCCGAACAAATTTAAGAACTTGCATGAGCCGTTTAAGATGCTTCTTGGAAAGTCACCGCAAACGATAATGGGCCAGCCCCGCGATTGGCTTTGGATTGATCTTTATGGGAACCTGCACGGTTCTAATCAAAATTTCCAGAGTGAAAAGCGTTTCGGCACAAATCGGTAATTAAGGTCTTAGTGTTGCAGTTCCAGAGCCCTGGATTTTAAGATTTGCTGAAACTCCCAGCCCTGCAACAGTCATGACGGCGGTGCCGGTTTCCGTGAATTTGCTCATGAGAACTTTTCCGTTCGAAGGATTAATCCATTCGGTAATATGGTAGTTCAATTTGCCCGTCATTGAGAGTGCGAGTCCGGTCGTGAAGGAGCCTGTTTGGTTAAGTGATTTAGTCATTTGAGCAGGGGTAATTTTTAAAGGCAAAGATTCGTCGGCTTCAATTATGTCGCCCATTTTTTTGGTATGTCCTAAAATCGATGCGGTGCCTTTGTAGCCGGGAGACAATGTGAGCCGATATTTTTGACCAAATGAGACCGGCTTTATTGGAAGCGACAAGAACATCACCTGCAACTGCTGCGAAGAAAAAATGGAAACTACTGAGGTCGTTAGTTTTTTGGGAGATATAAGATTGGAGATAATCCAGCGATTGGAAAGAATTGCGGGCTCACTTTGGTCGGGAATCTTTTGAAGACTTGGTTCATCGCCAAAAAGTTGCCCAGAAACCTCAGCCATTTCTCCTAGAAACTTAAAAGTCACGGGGGCATTCTGGCGATTCTTGCCAATATTGCCGATCGTCAATTTCAATGTTCCAGTGGATTGAACTGCCAGGTCTTTTTCTGGCGCACCTGGACCAAGATCAATTTTGATATTTGTATTTGAATTGGTTTGATATTGTTGGGTCAACGTGGGCACCAATTTAAGTCGATATAGTTTCGGATGCTGGTTTGGAAGAAAGAAAATCGCGATGAGTGAAAACATTGGTAACTATTGTGCCTCCAATATTAAATGTAAGCAGGGAAAGACCTCAAAATCTGAATGCAGGTTTTCAACTTCTAGTGTCTTCAAACTGAAGATGATTGGCATCGTAACCTTAAATATCGCGACTATACTAAGTTTGTGAGCTCAAGTCTAGACGTCGATCAATTTTACGAAACCGTTATTGAAAAATATAATCGCCACATCAACCCTTCGCTAGCCCGGTTAATGTCTTTTGCCGGATTTGGAGCAGAGATTCGAGCCGAGGGCTGCTATATTTATGATCACGAGGATCGAAAATTTCTCGATATGCTTGGTGGTTACGGAGTTTTCACGTTGGGTCATCGACACCCGAAAGTTGTGGAAGCTGTAAAAACGCAACTTGACAAAATGCCGTTAAGCGGTCGGGCATTTTTTTCACCGGTGGCGGCGGATCTTGCCGAGAAGATTTCAGAGATCACTCCTGGCAACCTTGATTTTGTTTTCTTTTGCAACAGTGGCACAGAAGCTGTTGAAGCTGGATTGAAGCTAGCAAAAGGTGCTTCCGGCCGCTCAAAAATTGTTTCCACCCACAACGCATTTCACGGCAAGACTTTGGGAGCTTTGTCAACAATAGGGAAGGAAAAATATCGGAAGCCTTTTGCACCCTTAATTCCAGGAGTTAGCTTTGTCGAGTTTGGAAACTTGGAAGAAGCGATACGCGAAATAGACTCCACCACCGCATGCATGATAATCGAACCAATTCAAGGCGAGGGAGGCATCAATATTCCACCTGATGGGTATCTGACAGGACTTAAAGCAGCCTGCGCAAAGCACGGAGCATTTTTAATCGCCGATGAAGTTCAGACTGGGTTAGGCCGCACCGGCAAGATGTTCGGAGGTGATCATGATGGCGCAGCCCCAGATCTGATGCCGCTGGCAAAAGCGATTGGGGGTGGTGTTATGCCACTTGGCTGTTTAGTTGGAACAAGCGAAATCTGGGAAGCAACGTTTGGCAAGAACCCCTTGATTCATTCAAGCACTTTTGGTGGAAATCCGCTTGCTTGCGCGGCTGGAATTGCCGCCCTAGAGGTTATTGCGGACGACGGGCTTGTTGAAAAATCGAGGATTTTAGGGGAACGACTTCTGCTTGGCATGAAGCAGATTCATAAGAATCATTCGGATTTAATTTGTGATGTAAGGGGCCGCGGGCTCATGGTCGGCGTTGAATTTTCTCTTGATGAGGTAAGCGAATTGGTTGTTCCGCAACTCTTGAAACGCGGAGTTTGCGTGGCGTATGCTCTCAATAATCCACGCGTTCTTAGATTTGAGCCGCCTCTGATCATCAGCGAAAAGCAAATTGATTTTGCGCTGGAAGCGTTTGAATCTTCAGTTTCAGAAACATCCGAATTATTGGCGACTTTGGTTTAGTGAACTCAATCCGGCTACGATTCAAGACCTTGGTAACCTTAATCAATGAATTCTGAATTGATCGTTGACCTACGAAGCGACACTGTTACCCGTCCTCCGTGCGAGATGCTCGATGCGATGATGAAGGCGAAAGTTGGTGACGATGTTCTTGGAGACGACCCCACCGTTAATGAATTGGAAAAACTCGCCGCAAAAACAATGGGAAAAGAATCCGCCGTTTTTGTACCTAGCGGGACCATGGGAAACCAAATGGCTATCGCATCTCATACAAATCGCGGAGAAGTTGTTTTAGCCGAAGAAAATGCTCACATTCTTTATTATGAAGTTGGAGGCCCCGCCATCATATCTGCAGTTCTTACGAGAACGATTCCTTCTACTAAGGGAATTATGGACCCGCAAGACATTGAATCCCGAGTGATGAAGGCAACCATTCACACTCCGGGTTCAACCCTCCTTTGCATTGAAAACACCCACAACCGAGCGGGAGGCACCGTGACTTCAATTTCTCGAATGAGAGATTTTAGAGCAGTTGCGGATAGGCATGGGATGAAAATCCATCTTGATGGCGCACGAATTTTTAATGCTTCCATTTTCCTTGGGGTTGATGTGTCGGAGTTGACTAAAGATGCGGATAGCGTTAATTTTTGTTTAAGCAAAGGGTTAAGATCGCCAATTGGGTCGGTTCTTTGCGGTCCAAAAGCTTTTATCGAAAGGGCCAGAGTTTGGAGAAAACGACTGGGAGGCGGGATGCGTCAGGCTGGATTTCTCGCTGCAGCCGGAATTTATTCCTTAAATCATTGCGTGGGAAGGTTAGCTGACGACCATCGTCGGACTAAGGAATTGGCAGAAGAACTTAAAAAAAACCCATGTCTTGGAATCGACCTAAATTGCGTTGAAACAAACATTCTTATGGTCGAAGTACCCGGCAGTTCGGCTCAGTGGAGTTCAGATTTACGTCAATATGGAATTTTGTGTTTGCCTTTTGGGGAAACTCGCCTGAGACTAGTTTTTCATGCCGATGTTGACGATGAAGGTCTATGCAAAACCATTGAAGCATTCAATGGCATTGCAAAAAGTAAGCATTAATAAGGCAATTTAAGTACTAATTGGCTCTGTAAGGTCATGACCAAGAACCGTCATTCTCCTGAGCCTTTCGACTGCAAATTCTGCTAGAACTTCCAAATTTACCACGTCTTCACGGTTGTAATCGATCAGCAATTGGAGGGCCTTCTTGTCTCCGAAATATTCGTAGCGATTCCAAAGTTTGATTGCATCAAGCCCATTTAGACCAACCGTTTGATTCGGACGAGCTATTCCAATTGCCTTTTCAATTTTCTTTAAACCGCCCCGGTATCCGAGCCGTTGCATAGCCGGACAAAGATCAAAATGGATCTGATTAAAAGCGACTTCGTCAAATCGCTTTCTAAGCATGGGTACATCAAAACCGTTACCGTAAAAAGTTACAAGATATTTCGATTTTGTGATATGAACGGGAAACTCATGGATGTCTTGGTCCCTAATAAGGCAAACATAATTTTGTCCATCGTAGAGCCCAACCAGCGTGATTGAAGAACCACTTTGACCGCCATCAGTTTCGATGTCTAAGAAACTTCTGTGATCTGCAAAGGCATCGTAAGCTCTCCAAGCTTCTTTTACGCCAAGGATTCTGCGGAAATAATCGTGATCGTTTTCGATAAGTGCGTTAGTCGAAAAATCAAGATGATCTCGTAATTCGGCGCGATCTGCGCTACCTACGGGTGCATCCTGAAGGTTTTCGGCAAGCACTTCCCAAGATTCAAATCCTTCCTGCCAAAGCCTTTGTTCGGTGGTTCTTCCGATTCCGGGAAGATGAATGAAAGACTGTGTCAAAAAACAGTTCAAGTTAGTGGTTACAGCCCCTTCTTCTTATGTTGCTGGTTAAATTTTTGGCGAGAAATTGGGACGTTTCCGGGACCGATATTGCCAGGGGTCACGAAGGGCGGCACCATCATGTCTAGCGTTGAGTTTGCCGGCCAGTAATTGACAACTTTTGGATCCGTCGTCCAATAGGTTCCGGTGCTGAGATTCTTGTCAAATTCGCCATCAAGCCGCATTTTTCCTCTTCCGACAAATACAGCGGTCAAATCACTTCCAAACCATTCAAGCGATTGAAATGGACCGGTTATTTTCAAAGTTCCGGCGCCATGATATCCGGTTTTGTTGAACTGAGTATTTTCGTACTCTTGCTTGACATTGCCGGAAACGATTGCAGGATGGGTTGCGCCGCTGACAAGAACGCTACCCTTGAAAGTCATTGTAAGGGTGCCGGTTACAGGGTTGCCACTGAATGTGAGAAGTTTGAAGCTTCCTAGCTTGGTTTGAAAATGAAACGCTCCATTTCCTGCCTCTAATTGGACTCTTTGACCTTGGGCTAGAACTCTAATCCCGAAAAGAGTCAGCGCAAATATTAAACCCGATTGGAATAATCGGAACTTTGGAAACATACCCATTGTATACCACTGAAATAGGTCAGATTTCGTTCCCAGAAATATCAAACCACAAATGGCTATTTTTGTTTAAGTTTGAAACGTAGTTCATAATAATATAAATGCCGAGGTCTCAAAAAATAGGGGCGTGGGTTACCGGAGCGATTTCAATCGCCTTTTTGGGAATCATCGCCGCTACTTTTATTAACAATGCAAGTCCTTACGTCGACATTGCTCAAGCTAAAACGACCTCCGGCGATGACCTGCATCTTGTTGGCACGATCAATAAAAAAACTCTTAATTCGGATGTTCATGCCAGAATGATCACTTTCGTTTTGAATGATCTTAAGGGAAAATCGATCCCGGTACAATACGTAGGGGAAGCTATCGCCAATATCAATGACGCAAAGAGCGTGGTCGCAGTGGGACATATTGTTGGCGGTCAATTCGAGGCTCATCAACTTTTGATTAAATGTCCTTCCAAATATCAAGATTCGGGACCAACACAGGCTCGGCCAAATAGTGCCGATCCAACACCAAATTACAGTGCCAACTGATACCATGCATCTGTGGCCGGCCGCTCCTCAATGGGCGATCGATGCTGGCTATTTGGGCAAAGTATTAATCATTCTTGCCCTTGTCTCTTTTCTGCTAAGCATTTTCGGATGGATGAGCGAGAAGCGAGGAGCGATCTACCCTAAGATCGGCAAGATCGCTTTCTTTGTTGGAACTGCTTCCCTTTTTGCCACAATTTTTATCCTGGGCACGCTTTTTGTACACGACCAATTTGAATATGGCTATGTATTCAGCCATGGCGATTTTGGAACGCAGGTTCGCTATAAAATTGCAGGAATTTGGTCGGGTCAGCAAGGCAGTTTTCTGCTCTGGGCTTGCACCTCCTCACTTTTTGCTAGCTTGGCCTCACTTGGTTCTGGACCATACAGAAAGTGGTTTACGGTCTGCGTAGCCGTTTTTGTAGCATGTTTGTGTGGCATACTCGCTTACGAAACCCCTTTTACTCTTGACTTGTTGCATGGGAAAGCATTGCTACCTCCGTTTGGAGCCGGCTTAGCTCCTTCTCTTGAAAACTACTGGGTGGTCATCCACCCCCCCACGATCTTCTCTGGATTTGGATCACTAACGGTTGCAGCAGCCTACGGTTTGAGCGCAATGCTGACCAAAAATGTCACCGATTATGTTCGGCTACTGCGCCCATGGGCGCTACTTTCAACTGCAATCTTGGGCCTCGGACTTTGTTTTGGCGGATTTTGGGCCTATGAAACACTTGGCTGGGGCGGTTTTTGGATGTGGGATCCGGTTGAGAATGTAAGCTTTGTGCCCTGGGTTCTTTCGATTGTTTTAGTCCATGGTCTAATCGTTCAATCTGCTAAAAAGCAATGGATCGGACCGAATTTGTTGTTCGCCGGGCTCCCATTTCTCGCATTTTGTTACGGAACATTTCTAACAAGGTCTGGATTTTTAATTGATGCAAGCATTCATTCTTTTGCTGAAATGAATAAATTTGCTCTGTGGATTCTCGCTGGATTTGTGATCATCGCAATTGCTTTTTACATTAGAACTTATTTGAAATTTGGTAAAGAACTTGCCAAAGAAGCTGAAGGGGTGATTACGCCAGAAAAAGGAATAAGTAGACAAAAATTTTATACATCAGGCGTAATTTTGCTTTCGGCTTTAGCCGTTTCCGCCGCAATTGGCATGAGCGTCCCGTTTTTCCAAGCTTTGCAGGGAAAGCAGAGCAAAGCGGTTGAAGAAGGTCTTTACCATCTGGTTTTGGTATGGTTTTTTGTCCCGATAATGCTCGCCATGGCGATAGGTCCGTTTGTCACCTGGAGAGCTATTGGAACGAGAGCACTATATTTGCGATTTGTGAATGTTCTTGCATTAACGACTGGCTCTTTAGGACTCATAATGCTGGGTTCAAAACAGTGGCTCTGGAACAACTCAGATCCGGGGCGAATCGTTTTTCCGTTCCACCGTACTGTTCCGCTGGTTCCCTGGATGATCTTTTTGGTGGGACTATGCTCCTTTGTTCTCATTGCAAATTGCTGGAGGCTCATCGAGGTGGCAAGAAAATCAACTTTGAGCGTCGGAGGGTTTGTAGCCCATATCGGAATTGCCGTGCTCATGGCGGGAATGATCATATCCCAAGGCTTCCAGCAAAAAGAGAGCTTTTTATTAGAGCAAGGGGATACGGCTCATGCCCTTGGTTATGATATTTCGTATCAGGGGATGACCCATTCAGAAGAACTTGGTCTGCTTAAGTCAGACAACAAGTTGCTTTTTGCGATGAAGAGCCCAAACGACTCTTATACGGCTGAGCCTGGACTTTACTACATTAAAAATGATCAGGGCGTCCTCGTCCCTATGCAATGGCCGTATCTGCATCATCATCTTGGTTACGATATTTATTTCACACTTTTCGCTCCCGAATTAGACGTCTGGAAAGACCCAATTACTTTCCACCAAGGTCAAACTCTTGATCCCAATAAAGACAATATCGTGGTGACTTATCACGGACTAAAAACGGTCGGATCGCCTGGCCAAATTGGAACAAAATTTGTCGCCGAATGCACAGTACGGGTTCTCGATCCGGCCGACAATCTTTGGAAAACATATCAAATTCAACCTTCAATTGAAATTACCCAGCAAGGTCTTCAAGAGGGAATTGTGCCAATCGGAAAGTCATTAGTGATGTCGCTGAGTGCAATTGACGCGGCGACTAAAAGTGCCGATCTTCAAGTTCATTTTGCAAATCCGATTTATCCGATTGACCTGTTCTATAAGCCGATGGTTATATTGGTCTGGGCTGGAGCCGGGTTAACATTCCTGGGCGGTCTTTTAGCTGCGTTTTATCGGAGAGTTCCAAGACCGCGAAAGCCGAAGGCTCCTAAGCGCACTATGAGCTGGGAAACGGAAGAGAACCTTGACCCTGGTATTGGAAATGAAGAAGCTCAGGAACCTCGGATTCCGATAGAAGTTTGAACGCCGATAGCGGCGTTACGATGCCAAAAGTTGTCGATCTAGACCAGCTTCTTCAAGAATCGGGCGCGATATTGAAAGGTCATTTTCTTCTCAGTAGTGGATTGCATAGCGATATTTATGTCGAAAAATTTCGTGTCCTAGAGTGCCCTGAAATTCTGTCAGTTTTCTGCAGCAAAATAGCAGATTCTTTTCGAAGCTTTGAGGTCGAATTTATTGCCGGGCCGAGCACCGGAGGGATGATCATTGCGTATGAACTGAGTCGCCTACTCGGAGTTCAAGCCCGTTATATTGAATCTGAAAATGGGAGTAAGACTTTCCGGAGAAATGCTTCGATCCCACAAGGCGCAAAAGTACTTGTTGTGGACGACGTGTTAACCACAGGTCTATCTTTAACGGAATCGGCTGGCGCAGTGCGCAATGCTGGAGGCAACGTAATTGGCTACGGGGTTCTCATTGATCGCAGCGAGAATTTCACCGCAGATACGCCTGTATTTGCCGCTGTCAAGGTGCAGGGTTCAACCTACAAGGAAACCGATCTGCCAGCCTGGCTAAGCGAAATTCCAATCACTAAGCCAGGCACGCGCAACCTTTAAGCAGCTTTGGCTAAGCAGCCGCTTTTGCGAGTCTCGCAAAGCTTTCTTTATCGACCGCTGCCATCAGCAGACTATCGTAACCGCAATATCCGTTGCGGAAATGGTTGGCCAGGGAAGAATCCATGGTTTGCATTCCAAACTGAGCTCCCGTTTCGATCATCGAATACATCTGATGGGTTTTGCCTTCTCGGATCAGGTTCTTGATCGCTGGAGTCCCAATCATGATTTCAATGGCGGCGCATCGCCCACCCCCCAATTTGGGAAGCAATTGTTGCGACACGACTGCTTCCAATGTGTTTCCAAGCAAAACTCTGATTTGAGCCTGCTGGTCACTCGGGAAAACATCAATGATACGATCTATCGTTGCAGGAGCGTTTCGAGTGTGCAATGTTCCGAAGACTAAATGTCCGGTTTCGGCCAAAGTTAATGCTGCTTCAATGGTTTCAAGGTCTCGAAGTTCTCCAACGAGGATGATATCGGGGTCTTCACGAAGCACAGCTCGAAGCGCGTTGTTGAATGTGTAGGTATCGGAGTGGATTTCTCGTTGATTAACCATACATTTCTTGTGCTGATGAAGATATTCAATTGGATCTTCCATCGTCATGATGTGAGCTTGGCGGGCTTCGTTGATATCGTCAATCATCGAGGCAATGGTTGTTGACTTGCCTGAGCCTGTCGGACCAGTGACCAAAATGAGTCCAGAGTTTCGCTTTGACATTTCTCGAATAATTGGAGGTATACCGAGCGAATCAAACCGAGGAATTTTCGAAGGAATAACGCGAAGTGCTCCCGCGACCGAACCGCGTTGCATGTAAGCATTGAACCGGAATCGGGCCAAACCTTTCACTGCGTGGGCGAAATCGAGTTCGTGGGTGTTCTCGAATTTTTCAACCTTTTCATCGCTCAAAGTATCAAAAATTAGACGCTTTGTATCTTCCGGGGTTAAAACCGCGTAAGGAAGGGGAGCAAGTTCGCCATCGATCCTCATCATTGGAGGCAATCCTACAGTAATGTGAACGTCACTGGCTTTTCTTTCGATTGCATATCGAAGAATGTCGTCAATGTGTAAGCCCTCGACTGATTTCACATCGGAAGATGTAACAGGCTCGAATTCTTGATCATCATCTGATTCGTACCGGCGGTCGCTCACGTCGATTGAATGGACATCGACTCCAATTGGAGCCGGAGCGTAATGCGGGCGAGCCGGTTCCTTTTCCGGTTGAGGCTCAGCTTGAACGGGTTCAACGCTTATTGGCTCAACCGGAAGCCCATTCCGGGGGTCCAAAGCAAAATCAGTTTCCTTAACTGCTTGATTTGCCGCGCTTTGCCATTCAATCATCAACGGCTCAGATTCGGCGACTTCCTTCGGCAAATCAGCCGAAGTCAAATGAGCTGAATCTTGTTGAATTGACTCACCTTCTAGTTCTGCAAGAGGCCTAGGAAAGACTCCTTGTTGAGTGCCGTCAGCGGAAATTTCTGATCCGCCTAATATTTTATTCCAGTTAAATTGATCTGCCATATTTTTCCATAGTTTTGAGGTGCAGTTTTAGGCGTAAATAACGCGGACTACCTCCTCGATCGTGGTCACACCGCTTGTGACTTTTGCTAACGCATCATCGAGCAATGTGCTCATTCCAGCTTCAACCGCCACTTGCCGAAGCGAGTGGCTCGAAGATTTTTCTAAAATTTTGTCTCGAACTTGGTCTGTAATCTCCATAAGTTCGTGAATGCCGGTTCGTCCTTTATATCCGCTTCCTTTACATCGATTGCAACCGCTTCCTCGATAAAGGGTGACTTTGCCATCTTGATCAACATTAGTGTCGCTAGGCAAGTTAAATCCGTTCGTCTCAAATACTTTCAAAGGTTCTTTATAGGGCACTTTACATCCGGGGCAAATTGTTCTGGCGAGGCGCTGTGCTAAAACTCCGATAATTGAGCTTGAAATCAAGAACGGTTCTACATCCATATCGATCAGCCTGGTAGCTGCAGATGGTGCATCGTTGGTATGCAAAGTACTTAAAACGAGGTGACCGGTCAACGCCGCTTGCATAGCGATGGTCGCGGTTTCGTTGTCTCGCATTTCCCCCACCATGATTACATCGGGGTCTTGTCTAAGCATTGCCCGTAGGCCCACTCCAAAGGTCATTCCTGCTTTGTTATTGACACCGCATTGGTTGATCCCGGGTAATTCATATTCAACCGGGTCCTCAATTGTAATGATGTTGTGCCCACCGCCTTTTAGCCGATTGAGCATTGAATATAGAGTCGTCGATTTTCCTGATCCAGTTGGTCCCGTAACAAGGATAATCCCATAGCTTCGGGAGCACATCGCTTCGACCTTCGCTAGATTGCCGGGAAGGAGACCAAGTTTAGCAAGGCCTACGTTAATGCCGCTCTTATCAAGAACACGCATAACGATTTTTTCGCCATAAATTACCGGCAGCGTGCTGACCCTAAAATCAAATTCCTTTCCGCTGATAATAGCGGAAATGCGATTATCTTGAGGAACTCGTTTTTCGGCTATGTCCATTTGAGACATGATCTTGAACCGGCTGGTTAAAGGTGCGACCGCTTTGAACGGAAGTTTCATACCCTCAAACATCACCCCATCTACTCGGTAGCGAACATGGATGCCGTCTCGCTGAGGCTCAATATGAATATCGCTGGCGCCATCTTGAACTGCTTGCGAGACTATCATATTTGCAATCTTCACGATCGGAGCATCTTCCCCAAGTTCGCGAAGCTCAGCTTCGGAAATTTCTTCATGCTCTTCTTTGCGGATTTCAAGATGCTCTGCGTTGAAATCGCTGAGTATGCCGGTTAGGGCCTCGCTCATGTTCGATTCAATTTTATAATGGGCCAATAAAGCCTGAGTAACTTCTTCCTCAACTGCAATAAATGGTTCGACTTCAAGCCCGGTGACCATTCTTAATTCATCAATTGCAAACACGTCGAGCGGATTTGACATCGCAACCGAGAGCCGGTTTCCGACTCTTTCGAATGGAATTGATTTATATTTTTTGGCTAGTTTGGGGCTAAGTAATGCTAGGACGTTATGGGGCGGAGACATCTCGGCGATATCGGCAAACGGGACGCCCCACATTTTGCCCAAGGTTCTAACTCTGTCTTGTTCGGTAATGTATCCAAGGGTCACCAAAGTGCGGGCAACTGGTTCCATAGAGCCAGTTTCAATCTGTTTGTTTAGGGCATAGTTAAGTTGATCATCGGTAATCAAACCTTCCTGTACAAAAAATTCGCCTGTTAACATTCCGCCCGGTTCGCCTTGCGATGCTCCGGAACCAGAGTCATCACGAGTTATAAATGCCATAGTAGCGGCTGGTTTTATCCTGGATATCTTACGAGGTTCGGTCTCGATTTGGAATCTTGACGGTTGCTTATCTGGTATTTCAGGAGCAATCTTGCCAACCTAAAGATATGTAGTTTGGCCGGTAGTAATCTAAAGATTGATCAGATATTTTGAACCAAGTTAGTTGGGCTAAGGTATCTTGATTATTCCGCTTGCCCAGGTGGTGGAATTGGTAGACGCGCTGGCCTCAGAAGCCAGTGACTGCGAGGTCGTGAAGGTTCGAGTCCTTTCCTGGGCATCAGATTCGGTATTTCGGCCGATTACAGCAAGACCAGCCTATGGAATAGGATTCCAGCCGACGTGCCCGTCGCCGTAGAAGATCGCCGTACCACCCGGTACGTCTGAGTTGCAATCGGGAAGCCCGCAGATGGATCGCCAGTCTTTAAATTTCCAGGAGGAGTGTAGTTCATTCCTTCCATTAATGACCGATTCTTGACATACGGATAGATGCTGTCTTTCCATCCTGAACCGCCCGGCGGGAAAAAGTCGTCGAAATCCATGGAGTACAGTTGAAACGCTGCAGTCATCTGGTTCAGGTTTGACAGACCAATTGCTTTTTCTCTATCCAACATTGCTTTCACTTGCAGCGCACTTAACGACATTAGTCGATAAATTTGTGCTTGTTCAGGTGTTATGACCAACACAATCAGTCCATGATTCGAGTCCGCCACTTCCAGAACCACTTTCTAATAACCAAACCCGATGATGCAATTCATTTTTCAAAGCATTTTTAATTTCGAATAAACTTTAGGTCAATGATTTGTCCATTTCCTTTTATCTTAACCTTGATAATTATTCATCCAGGTTCTAGGCAAATAAATAGAGATTCACCGGGATTGGAAGAGAGGGAAGTAACGTTTTCTTATCGCACAGCGAGTAAGACTAATGGGGTTGCGGTAGTCGGGCAATTTAACAACTGGGATCGAGGTGCTAATCCATTAAGTTATAACAAAGGGTCAAATTCTTGGTCAACCAAAGTACTTATACCGATTGGAGTATATCAATACCTTTATGTAATAAATGGATCTACTTGGGTGCCAGATCCTAATGCACCTGTTGCATTAGATCCTAATGGAAACAAGAATTCATTGCTTCTCGTGCAGCCGGCTTCCTATGATAATAAGCCCGGTGTTGTAGGTGATGGGGTCATAACTACCGCAGTACTCAGCCATATTCCAAGTCCAGTTAATACGTGCCGAATTGACAATAATTATGCCTGGGTATCGCTAAGAACAAGAGCGCATGATGTAGCTTCGGTCAACGTCGTTTTACCGGGCATGGGCGAGCAATTCCCAGCTTCGATTTCAACCGAAGACGCGCTCTTTACCACTTGGAAAGCTCGTTTCCCAATTAATCAACAAGGCTTTACCAAGTACTATTTCCAAATTAAAGATGGAAATTTGGAGGTTAATCATGGAAGAGATGGCGCGCACGAGGGTCTTAAGCCTATTGCATTTAGTCAAGACTTAATTAAGTATCCATTACCTAACGAGCCGAATTGGATTAGTAAAGCGATTATTTATCAAATCTTTCCAGATAGGTTTCAAAATGGGGACAAATCAAACGATCCTCCCGACGTAAAACAGTGGGGAACTCTACCGACTTCAGAGCACTGGCAAATTCGACTTGGAGGCGATCTTGCGGGGATTATTGAAAAGCTTCCTTACTTACATGATTTAGGAATTAATTGCATATATCTAAACCCGATTTTTTCTTCGCTTAGTAATCACGGATATGACACGGTAGATTATTTTAAAGTTGATCACCGGTTTGGCACTAATGAAGAACTTAAAGAATTAGTCCACGATGCCCATGCCGCCGGAATTAGAGTAATTTTGGATGGTGTGTTTAATCACTCGAGCCCGCAGTTCTTCGCATTTCAAGATTTGCTAAAGAATGGAAGCAAATCGGCTTACAAGAATTGGTACTTTATTAAGCGGTTTCCAATTAAAGTAGCTGACGGCCAAGATACATACTTAACTTTTGCAGGAGTACCTATGATGCCTAAGCTCAACCAGGCAAACCCGGCTACCTCTGAATACTTTTGTAAAGTGGGTGCTTACTGGATAAAATATGCGAATGTCGATGGTTGGCGCCTAGATACAGCCGACGAGGTAGATCAAAGCTTTTGGCGTGAGTTTAGAACTGCGACTAAAAAAGCTAATCCACAGGCTTACTTGTTAGGAGAAGAATGGGGCGATGCCCATGAGTATCTACAAGGGGATGAGCATGACGCCGTAATGAACTACAGACTTCGCGCAGCCGTACTCGATTACTTCGTGACTCGTAAGACGACGGCTAGCGAGTTTAGTGGCATCATCGCGCAAATCAGGAGTGACTATCCAATTGCCACTTTAAATGCTCAATACAACTTGCTGGGTAGTCATGATACGCCTAGGGTTCGCACGTTGTGCAATGGAGATTTAGATCGAGAGGAGCAGGCTTTAGTGTTTCAATTTACTTACCCAGGCGTGCCAGCGATTTATTATGGAGACGAAATCGGAATGGAAGGCGGCAATGATCCCGATGACCGCCGACCCATGATCTGGGATAAGTCGCAGTGGCAGCCTGGCTACTACAGCTTTTTCAAAATGCTAATTGACTTAAGAAAGGATCATCCGGAATTACAAGAAGGGAAGTTTAACTTGATTGCAGCCGACGACAAATCGGGAATTTTTGCTTACTCGAGAACTTATCAAGGAAAGACTATATCTGTCTATTTCGCCGGTTCGCAGGATTTCGAAATCACGCTTACTGGGACAATTCTAGTTGCGAGAGATTACGCTGTGACTTCTGGTCAGCCGGTATTAAAATCCGGCGGCTGGCTGATTGTCAGTGGTTAGTGCTTGCACGCAACCAAATATTTCCTTTGGTTCATAAACCGATTGTAATTCTTAACCGAGGATTATAAGATTAGTTGTAATAAGTAAAACCAAATGTGACTATAGGCTACAACTCGATCATGTTACTATCTCCTATAATTCCACTTCTCGTCATGTTAACCAAAGGTCAGGTAAAGTCGGCTCCGTATTGGATTCCAGTCTCGGAACCGCTATCGGAGGTCGTCAATCAGCAAAATGTTCAGCTTACGGATGCTCTGGGCATTATAGGCTACACGATTCAGCCATTTCAGCAGGCAGCAATTCAGAATGGTGGAAGTTACCCGGTTCTTGGCTGCCAGACTGGCTACACCTACAACGAGGGGTACGAAGAGGAAGTTTCAGGATACGCCCGATCAACCGGAACCTATACTGCAACTTTCCAACTTATGAACTCGCCAGGAATACTTCCTGGCTTCGGTGCTACAGGCTACTGGTATTTGTATTGCTTTTGTGAAGTAACGGGACAAGCTGCAGTTCCTTCTACCTTCGTTGGCAACGTTGGAAATCTTTTCGGGCCAGATAATGGTCTGAGTCAACCCGTCGTATTTACCTGGACTACCAACGGGGAAGAGGACGCTCTTATAGAGGGCACCTATCCAGCTGGCAGCCCTCCATACCAGTTATTTCCGATAGCTCCCGGGACTTTGGTCCCGGCGTACTACCAAAATAGTTCTGGATTTTTTTGCACCATCACGGTTTTCGATGCTGACGTTTTTGACATTGGCTACGGTCTGTCTTGGATTCCAAATCAGCCAATATCAAACATCGGAAGTTACGCGTGGCAAATTGGCGGAACGTCAACCGTCCAGTTAGGTACGGTCTTTGAAAGTATAGCTGGGATCCCAGTGCGCACAGGGGGATTTTATAATGCCCCGGGCAACAGGCCCAATCTGAGAATTAAAAGATAGCAATGCTTGGACCTTGGCTCCGCAGTTCCTGAAGGTGACTTGCTGGTTATCCTATATTACGGGACTCTTCAAGCCCCTTGCCACCCCGAGCCTACCGGCGGATTATGAAAGTATCTTTAAATGTACCAAAATATCAGGATCACGTTGCCACTTATTTGGTTGAGCTCGCCGCCTCTCGGTTTGGTCGGGGCTCGGCTGCGGATCCCACACAGTGTCCTTGTCAGAGTTAAAGCAGCACTAACTAATTTGATTGCATCACTTGGCCAGCGGGTCCCATTCGCTGACCAAGAAAAATTAATGAACTCGCGCAATATATTTTTTCTTGTCGATATCGCTTAATCCAGGCAGATTATTTATTTCTTTGATTCTTTCCGACGTGGGGAGCGGGGCTCCGGCAATCATATTGGCTTTTTGCTGAGGGGTTGCAGTAGCTACCTGAGATCTTGCGTCGGCAATTGAAGTCGGTGCCGGATGGCAGCCTGATACATAGACTGCGCTCAAGATTCCGAGGAAGCAAATTCTTAAAGCTTTTAGGTTCATGTTCAAATATAAGTATGCTCCGGAATTGGTTGACTTTCCGGAGCAAATGAGCTCAGATTACTGATTATCACGACTGGCGAAGTTTGTTCCCCACCAAATCCAGACCTTTCCATCAATGTTAGGATTGTTGTCCCAGGCATTTGCAGGAGGTGATGTATTCTCGGATGTTCCGTTTGGATACATCTTTCCAGTCTGTAGGAAGCTCGCATGACCGTCGAGGAAATCTGCAGTTGAGCCATTTGCATAGAACCCGTTAAATGAGTTTCCGCCCCAGAAGTTAGGAATCGGATTTCCAGCACCTCCTGGCCAGTTCCCGCCATATTGAGGGAAGTCCGCCCAAAGTACGATTTTCGCGACGCTAGTATAGGTTACCGATCCATACCCGCTCCCAACGCCTTGTACTCCATCGCCACCATTGCTTCCGGAGGTTAAGTTGCCAGCTGGGTGTAAGTACCCAAATTTTCCTGGACATGCGTTTGGTCCTTTGTATTCCCAAAGGGTCGGGTTGTTTTCGTAGTCAGAAGGCGGGTAAATGTCGTTATAATAAGTGGCATCTGTTGCTTGGGCCGATGCAGGGAGCCCCACACATCCGTCGTTAGGGGGCAACATGTAATCGCCTGCACCATTGTCCTTCTCTTTGTGTTGCAAGGAACCCATTACGTACGGGCTCGCTGGCGCATGAAATAGTTGGAAACTCTTAATGTAAACTTCCACTTCGGCGGCGGCTTGATAGGACTCGGGCCAATTGTACTGAGGCATAACGTCGTCGGCATCGCCTGCATATAGCAGAAAGCTCAGGCCGATCTGCTTTTCATTGCTTATGTCGACAGCCTTCTTTGCAGCAAGCTTGGCTTGAGCAAAAACAGGGAAGAGGATTGCCGCCAGAATAGCGATAATCGCAATGACTACGAGTAGTTCGATGAGCGTAAAGCCCGATTTTCTTTGAATTTTCATGATCGTTATGGTTAGCAATAGATTGTAGATAATAATTGAACAGAAATTGCGCGGCAAAGACTGTTTTTATGACGAGTAAAACCAACCGACTTTTTCCTTAGTCGGAGGTTTTTTGAATAATTCCCTTTCATTGGTAGCATCTCCCTCTCAAAGAAGAGCCCCTAATCTTTAGTTCGCACGGCACAATGAGCCTGCGATCTTGCTCGAATTTTCGACCTTCAATAATTCCAAGAAGCCGTTCGCAAGCTGAACTTACGAGTTCGTGGATCTTGAGACTCATCGAACTTAGACCCCCTTCGACCAAGGAGCATAAGCTGCTATCGTTAAAACTAACGATGCCCAAATCCGACGGGGTTTTAAGGTCCAGTTCTTGAAGTGCAAGCAAAACGCCCATCGTCATGTAATCGTCAATCACTACGAGCGCATCGGGGCGATCTTGACCCGTCAGAATATGCATCGCGACTTCTTTTGCTGCACCAAGGCCAAATTCGGAATGCCAAATAAGGTGGTCTGTCTGCCTTCCTCTGACAGCCCTTTGATAGCCTGTAATTCTATCGTTTGAGACGGTTACGCCTACGCGAGCCCCCAATATGCCAACTCTTTTGTATCCTTGATCAAGCAGGTGGCGGGTTGCCGATTCACCGGCGAGGACGTTATCGTTATCCACGCTATGAATTTGTTCGCTTCCTAACGCGTTTCCAATAAGAACAAACGGAAAATTATCTCTTTGGAGACGGTCAATGCGCATATCAGTTGCTTCGCTTTCTACTAGAATCAGACCATCCACTCTTCTAGATCTAAGGAGCTCATCGTAAATAACTTCTTGACCTTCTTCACCGCTAGTTGCATCGAGGCATAGGTGATACGGAGTTTCGCGCAAATAATCTAGAATTTCAGCGACTAAGCTTGCAAAAAATGGATCTTCGCTAACTCCACCAGAGGGTCGATTGATCACTAATCCAATTAGACTTGTGCTGCGGTTGCGAAGGTTCCGAGCGCGGACATCGACCTTATAATTATTAAGGGAAATGACGTTGCTTACGCGGTCACGGATATGGGGCTCAACTTTAGGATGCCCGGCAAGCACTCGGGAAACAGTCGCTTGAGATACGTTTGCAATTTTCGCGATATCTTGTTGAGTAACCTTCATCGGCAATTCGTCCTCTACGACGTGAATACGTATTCACAATATACACTAACCCTTGTGAATACGTATTCTCAAATATAGGTTTTCACGAACTTTTTTGCAAAACAAGTCGAATTTATTCCAAATAACTGGTAATTTTACCAGGTCAATTTATTCCAAATTAATAAAGCCGGTGATTATTTAGGGCAGAGAAACCATCTGATGAGACTGGTGAAGGTTTACCGATGCGGATCCGATTATCCCCTCAGCCGATTTTGCGGTAATGGTCATTGATCCAGGAATTGGTCCAACTTTTACAATTACTTGGCAAAGGCCATTGAATAAGCTCCTTGAGAAAACGGGAACGGCGCCGGGACCAGATAATTCGACCCCCCTTCCTAGTCCTCCTGATCCTCCTGAGTTATGGACCCAAATCGTGATCAAATTCTTGCCGGGTTGCAAGATTGACCTCACCGGAAAGCTAAAACCTCTGTTCCAATCATTCGTACTGCCGATTTTCATTCCATTCAGAAAAACAGTGCCCTGATCATCGATTTGACCAATGTCCAATCGATTTAAATTGGCTGCCTGATCCTTTGTTAGCTCAAAGGTTGTTTCAAAAACCGCTGACGTATTGGGATCTGGCATTTGGTTGGCATCACTAGACACATCTACCGATTTAGTGCTGTTTGTTGGTTCGAAACTTGATGCGGGCGAAAGATTATTATTCACTGGAGTAATGGTCCAATTTGAAATTGGAACGTATTCTGGATTGGAAATGAAGGTGTCTGGCTCGTGTGAGCTTGGATTTCCGTTTCCGACTCCTAAAATCGTACAACCGCTTCCAAGCAAGCTGAATGTGATTTTGTTCTGAGCAATCGGCACAAAATTCCCATTGGAATCCTCTGCTTTTACGTTAAATACAACTGCATCTTCGTTATTTGCGGGCGCATCGGATACGTTTGGGGTCACGATCAGTTTTGCAACCGAACCTGCTGTTTGCTCAACGTCGTCGCAAACTTGCACTCCATTATTGAATCCGATTGCTTCCAACCTACCAGGCGCGTACGGCACTTGCCATTCAATATGAGCGAGCCTTGGGACTAGTTTTCTGCCAATTTCCTTACCATTCAAAAGCAACTCGACTTCGTCACAATTTGATTCGATCCAAACTCGAATGTCTTGACCCTCTTTGCCTGGCCAGGTCCAATGAGGTGCAAGGTGAACCAATGGAGCGTTCGTCCACCAGGCTTTATAGTAGTAGGCAATGTCTTTGGGAAAACCGCAAGTATCCAAAACTCCAAACTGGGAGCTTATACAAGGCCATCCATAAGGAGTTGGCTCGCCTCTGTAATCGAATCCCGTCCAAACAAAAGCCCCTGCAAGAAACGGCCTTTTATTGAAGTAATTCACCCAATCCTCGGCGGTCGAACCCCATCCGGGATTGTTTGTATCGTAGGCAGTCACGTACCCTTTAGCAGGATCGTTGGCGTACTCGCCTCTGGTAGAAAGGGTGCTCGCTTCCTCACTTCCGAAAATCGGCTGAGTCGGGTGAGCTTTATGGTAGTTAATCGTATTGCCGTTAACATAATAGTTCCAACCTCGGACGTCGAGCACGCTGTTAGCCCCCAAGTAGGCGTCGCCGTGATTTGATGCCATTGTGATTGGTCGGGTCTGATCAAATTTATGAATTTCATTCATCATTGCCTTCGCGATTCTAGCACCTTCATAGGTAGGTTCCAGCACTTCTTCATTTCCGATTGACCACAGAATAACGCTCGGGCTATTGCGATCTCTCTTAACTAAGCTTCCCAAATCTGTAAGCGAATCCCTCGCCGGACTAAAAGTACGAGTTTCATCCATCACTAAAAATCCCAATTTGTCGCAAGCCTCCACCACTGATCTTGTGGGCATATTGTGCGAAGTTCGAAGGGCATTAAAGCCATATTTTTTCAATTGTTGGATACGGTAGAAATTAATTGAATCGGGCACGGCAACTCCAACTCCAGCACTATCTTGATGGTCGCACGCACCTTTTAGGAAAACATGCTTTCCGTTCAAAAAGAAACCATGGTCTGCCGTAAATTTAATTGTTCTCACCCCAAATGAATCGATATGAACATCGCTGGTTTGCCAGGTAGTGCCTTGTTTGATATTGACAAGGGTTACAGCTCTATAAAGGTATGGATTTTCAATTGACCATTTGGTCGGATTTTTAATCGATAAGATGTTGGTGAATTTTGCGTTTTGCCCGGGGGCTAAAGTTTGCTCAATAGATCCGGAATCGGCTGACGGACTAAGGTTTTGATTCCCGGACGAGTTTACAGAATTTGTGACTCTGACTTGTTGCGATTGATCCGAATTGTTAGTTATTTCAGACACAATTTTGACGTTCGCGTCAGAGCCAACTGGAGTTGCCTGGACATCGACGCCATACTGCTTAATGTGAACTGGATTTCGGCAGATGAGCCAGACATGCCGATAAATCCCGGCTCCTTCGTAAAACCATCCTGAGTTTTCGCTTGCGTTCACTCGTACAACAAGCTCGTTGGGACTATTGTAATGAGTTATTGGGCCTACGTCATACGAGAATGGCTCGTATCCTCCCGCATGCTCGCCGAGGCGCATTCCATTATAAAAGACTTCGGCATCGCGAAAGACGCCATCAAATCGAATTGTGAGGTTTCTACCTTCTTGGCTGGTAGGTACTGAGAAAGTTCGGCGATACCAGCCAATACTAGTTTCAGGAAAATTTGCCCCCAAAGGCTTCGAACCGTGTCCAATTAGATTTTCATCGTTTGATTTGACGAATGGTAATTCGATTGCCCAGTCATGAGGCAAATTAAGTGTGCGCCACGAGCCATCTGGAAACCCAACCGAAAAAGGCCCATTGGGATATCCGGTTTTCGCATACATCTCGCCGGTGCCATAATTGAAGTCCTTTTGAGGGTCAGTTGCATTGCCAAGATGGAATTTCCAGTTCTGATCCAGCGAAATCATTTCACGCGGAGCCGAACTGAAGGGAAATTGAGGAACTAGTAAGGGCAAAAAAAGTGTGCAAAAAATCATGGCCTATACCGAGTATGCACCATGCTAAAGCCGTTCTTTAAGGAATGCCAGAACCGACTCTGAAAAGAAAGGATGGCTGAGGAGCAGAATTGCCGGTTTGCTGATAATAGATAGTTAATCGCAGGGTTTGATTGGAGGCAAGGCGCCCATATTTAACGTAAATATACTGCGCATTAGGTTCTTGGAAAGCATTTCCGGTTGCTCCGACAAGCGATCCTCCTGCGGAATTAAACTCAGTCACTAGATAGAACGGTCCGCTTATCGGTCGAATCCCAATGTTCTTAACCAAAACGGTATTAGTCCAGATTCCTGGTTTGCCGGTTTGTCTCAGGGCAGACCCCGTAACTTGAATGCTTGAATTCAGCTGAGAAAAATGAAGCGAATAAGTTACATATTTTGAAAGCTGGACTGGGTTGGTGCCAGGGTCTCCGGTTATTCCAGGTTGAACAGGCAGGAATTGGTTTAAAACATATCCATGAGGCTGAGGTCGACCTCCTAGCGTGGCTCGATTTGGATCGTGAGCGAGCAATGTCGTCCCAGTTTCGCCAGTGGTCGTGAGATAAGAAAGCAATTCAATCGCGGCTCCCTGGGTCAAGTTTTTTCCAAATAGACTGGCCAGTGGAATTGCAGCTTCCATGCCGGTGGCTGGACCAAATGGATTCGCTCTCGGCATCCATGCGATTTTGCTCGGAAGCCCTTGTTCAAGTGCTGGATTATTTGGATCTAACAGAAACAGACCGGCTTGAGATCCAAATGCGGCTGGTAGGGAAGCGTCGCCAGAAACCGGAGTGCCGGGAGAGCTATCTAAGGTTCTTGCTTGAAACGAAACCAATGCGGCATCCGCTACGAAGCCCGATGGAGCGGTAACGTTGGAGTTGGAAATAAGGCGTCCGGCTGGACCGTAGTCATCTTTTATCGAATTAAAAGTTGTATAACCGGCTCCAGAGCTCGTTTCGGTGTCGATAAATGTGACAACTCCATTGATATTGGTGCCCCCGCTTACTTGACCGGCAAGACCTATGTACAGATAAGCGTCATCGTTGTGAATAAACATTTCATCCAGCCGATTTGATTGAGAGGTCGGAGTTAATGTTTGGGTCGCTATGGGACTACCGGACCTAGTCAAATCGCCGTTCACGCTAATTAAACGGCTGCGTTCGAGATCAATAAACAAGTAGGTATCTGTAAATAATCCAGGATTGGTTCCGCTGTTATCAAAGACTCGTACTTTTAATAAGTGAATGCCATCGGGAAGATTGCTTAGATCAAGATTTGAGGCAGTGTAGGTGCTGGTTCCGGTATATCCAATCTGGAAGTAGCCATCAGCTAAGCCTTCAGGAGTATTTGAGAGCACTGACGTATTAGGTAACTGAATCCCGTTATCGGCTTCAATGAAACACGCATTACCGATATCGGTGGATATTTGAAGTGCTAGATGGTTTCCGGTAAGCACGTAGTCTTTATATCCAGGCGAATTACCGTAGGTGCCATTTGGCGTGTTAACCTGGGTTGGGCTTAGCACAGCATTGTGATCGATATCGGTCAAGGTAATCGGAGACGTGAGTTGGGGCGTTAGTGGCACATAAACCACATAGCCAGTGGCGTTATTGCTTATCGTATTAGTGCTATTTGGCGGCACTGTAATCGTAACTTGGCCATTTGATTGCACCGTGACGTTCGGCTCTTGCTGACTTAAATCAGTGAGAATTGTATTTGCCGGAAATGAAGTTTGAATTTGTTCAGTTAATGGTGTCAGATCGCCTCGTATGTTTAAGCCATTTAACATCACCGCTATCCCATTTACTTGCCTCTCATAAATAAGTAAGTTGGGCGAAGAATATCGATAATAAATTTCGCCTCTACCAAACCTTTCCCTGGCATTGGCTAAAGTTGTAATATAAGAATCTTGATAGCCTAGTGAATCAGCTCTGCCCGGTTTTGGAAATTGGGTGTAGTTGCCGGGCTCAAGGTTGTTGCCATCGTAATAAACAATTGTCGCACCTGGTCTAGTCATGGTTAGCGCGTACGCCAAGTTGTTAGAAGTTGGTGGGCCATTGTCATGACTTTGGACGAAACTGACGCCTACGTCTGTGCCTAGTCCGCCAGCATCAAAAGACAATCCTGTAGCCGGATCCGTTGAAAAGTCGTTACCAAAAGTTTGACCTAAGTTTCCAAAGCCATTTGAATTAAAAACGCTCTGAATGTTATTGAACAGATCGAAGTCGAGTAAATCCATACCAGTTTTGATGTATTCGCGAAACTCATATGAATTAGAGTTGTCATCTTCGCCCATTACAAAAAAATTAGGACTTAATGAATACATAAGGGGTAATAAGTTTCCGTTGTTAACTTGAAAGCCACCCTGGGTGTTTACATTTTCAAAAAAAGCCGGGTCGATTTCCCTTGCTGCATCTAGTCTTAAGCCGTCGAAACCTAAACCGGTAGTGAGCCAAGTGCACCACCTTTTCAGATATTGCCGAACGTCCTCTGGTAGAGGTGAGAAATTTGGATAAAGCTGGGGGTCTAGTGGCTGCCGCACGAACGAAGGTTTTCCGTAGCCGTTAAAGCTCGCCCAAGAAGGCAAAGTGAAGGGACCGATCTCGGTTAGATTGCCATCCTCGTGAGCAATATCAGCAAGACCTTCTAAATCGTTATTTAAGATATTTAATGTGAAAGGATTATTCTGGTTAAAGTCTATTTGGTTATTATTAGGGTCGGCGGATGAAAATATATGGAAATCCTCTGGAATTAAATTTGGATACAGATCAATCGCAGTTGAAGCTCTGTTGTCATTATGGTTTAGTACCGTGTCGCAATAGACTTTAAGCCCAAGTCGGTGGGCCATTTGAATGACTTGTTGAAGTTGCTCAGTAGTTCCGTATTGGGTAGCAATCGAGCCAGCTTGTAATCTATCGCCTAAGTCAAATCGATCAAATGGATTATATCCCACGCTATATCCGCCCCCACCGCCCTTTGTTGGAGGTGGCAAATAAATCGCGCCATAACCGGCTTTTGCTACCTCTGGTAGTCGCTTTAATATTGTGGAATAAGGGGTAGCAAACCATTGCAATATCGCGCCTCGGGTTTCGGTCGGCTCAAATCGGGAAATGTATCCGAAGTTTTGATTGTTATTATTATCGTAAAGTGTAATTCCGTTAGATGCATTTGCCTCAATATAAAACAGCACATCACCGCCCTGTGGAAGCGGCCCTAAGTTTGCAACCCATTGAGTGTTGTTGCCGACCGTTCCGTCATAAGAAAAAGAGACTTTTTGAGTGGTAGCGAAGTGGTCAGTAGAGTAAATTAAGATTACTGACTGACCCTGGCTTATTGGATAAGTCTGGGTGGTTACACTCACAGATTGATAAGGCTCCACGTATGCGCCTAAAGTGGGAAGTTGCCCGCTATTTGGTAGGGATAAATTCGTATTACCGACAAAGGTAAGTGACTGGCCAAAAACGACAATGCTTAGCAAGATAGCTAAGTGGATTGTTAATAATTTAAGTAATACGCTTCTCGTCACATTAACCTACTATTATTTGATGAGATGTTAGCGGATGTAAAAGCATGAAGGACTGTCCTTCTCGTGCAGGGACAAGGAGCATTCCTTGCATTGCTTGAAGGCCAATTGAAAGATTTCCATCGGTGTCAGTCTTAAACACCGATCCTGTAACACCATCTATAAAGGTCTTATTTGCAAATTCTATGCCTAATTTCAGGTCAAGTGTGTGAGAATTGTTGGACCGATTCACCGCACATAACGCCATTTGATTATTAAGAGTGCGACAAAATGCAAAGGTTTGATCCAGTTTATTGGTCGTTAGGATTTTAGGATCACCTTCTTGCAGTTCCGGAGACGCATTTCGGATTTTGGTGAGCCTCCGGTAAAACTCCAATGTTGGATTGCTGTCAGTGGCTAAATCCCAGCGAAGCGGATTGCGATTGTCCGGGTCCTTACCGCCAACCATTCCAAGTTCATCGCCGTTATAAATCGTAGGAACCCCGGGCCAGCCAAACTCAATAATTGACGCCAAATCTCGCAGCTTTGAGTTGGATCCACACTCGGTAAGTATCCGTATAGTGTCGTGACTATCAATTAAGTTCATCAAATTTCTAGACACTTGGGGAGCGTAATTATTGTAGTTACTCATGAGTGAATTTGCAAGTTCAGATGCGTTGCCGTCGCCATCTGTACCTACAAATTTCCAGACGGCGAACATGAATGGGTAATTCATTACTGAGTCCCACGCATTTCCTTGCAACCATTGAGACGCATTGCCCCAAAATTCACCTACAATCCAGGTGTTAGGATCAATACCTTTTACAGTTTTCCGAAACAAAGTCCAGTAATCAAATGGAATTTCATTTGCCGCATCTAATCGCCAACCGGATATGCTAGCGTGGCTTTGCCAGTAAGTGGGAATGCTAAGCAAGAACTTGCGTACTTCAGGATTTGAATTATTAAGTTTGGGTAACGAAGGATATCCAAACCATGCTTCGTAGTTTGGTTTCGGCTTTTGCACTACTGGAAAGCCGTGAAATGTGTACCAATTAACATACTTACTTGCGGTCCCGTTCTTTACAACATCGTCAAATTGCTTGAGCTTAACCGAAGTATGATTAAAAACCCCATCTAAAACGATGCGTATACCGTCATCTGCAAATGTCTTCGACATCTCGTCGAACTGCACATTGGTTCCAAAATGCGGATCGATTTTGAAATAATCGGAGGTTTCATATCCATGGTAAGTGGTCGTTTGAAATACCGGGTTAAAATAGATGCACGAAATACCTAACTTTTTTAAGTAGTCCTCATGTTGCTGTACACCCTTTAAATCGCCACCCATCCAGCCTTGCTTATTAGTGACCGATCCCCAGGAAGGTGTACCGGGATCATCATTGCTAGCATCTCCATCTGAAAATCTATCTGGGAAAATCTGGTAAATAATGGATTTTGCGACCCATTTAGGCGGCTCAAACGGCGTGAAAGTATTTCCAGATATTTGAAATTTATTACCTTCTTCACTAGCAGTCAAGCCTCGAGGTCCGTAATTGCTATTCCCACTACCATCATTGAGTTGAAACCAATATTGCAGGGAAGTCCCGGGCGTCCAATTTACACTTGCTGCGTAAGTCGCAAAAATTCCATCAGTGGATTGAAATTGCATGGGCACTTTAACCCCTTGACTAATTACTAAACTTATTTGTGCTATGTCATTAGGTCTTGCGCGAAATTGAAATTGCAATTTGCCACGATCAAAATTCAGATAAGGAAGATTTTGATTGTGCAACAGCGCACTTTTTGTGATGATTCCGTCGTTTAATATCGCTGGTTGGCTAAAATCGTCGGGCACCAACGTCAAAATCGAATTACCGCTGCTATCTGGTCCGGTTGCAGGTACGGGAGCGGTGGGGTCAATTTTCCAAACGTTACCATCGAGCACGAATTTGTATTGATAAATTCCCGGCTCTAAATTTAGGGTTATGGACCATGTAACTCCGTCGGAAGCTTTGCTCATTAAATCGGCGTGAACATTCCAGTCGTCAAAAGTCCCGGCGAGATTAACCGTCTTGGTGCCAGGCGGAGCTACGAACTTGAAGACATGGCTTACTAATCCCGATGCAGGTAATGCTTCTGATGAACTGGGAAGAGCCACCGCCGGACGCTCACAAGCAATGATTTGCAGTAAAGCTAATACGGCAACAAAGGCAACCATTTTAACCTTCACCGACGACGAAGCAAGAGTCATAAACTCCTCGAATAAATAATAATTTCCACATTGATAACGTCAACTTTGACCCAAAGATTAGGCTGTGAATACGTATTCACAGGTAGAGTAATTATTGTACCAAAATTTTCAATTTTCGCGAAAACTTCGAAAATTTAAAGAATCAGGCAAGGCAATCAGGACGACGCTTTTACCGTGGTCCACAGCGACTCCCAGGATTCTGCATTTAAAGAAGTTAATGGCCGATTTGCCAGCTTTTCCATCTCTGCAAAACGCTTTGAAAACCTATCAGACATGGATTTAAGGGCTTCCTCTGGATCTATTTCAACCCATCTGGCGATGTTCACTAATGTAAACAAAACGTCTCCCAATTCTTCCTTAATTCGGAATTGGTCCTTGCGATTTAACTCTGCTTGCAATTCGATTAATTCTTCATCCAATTTGGAGAAGACATCCTCCAAGGAATTCCATTCAAATCCTTGCCTTGCGGCTCGTTTGCTAAGCTCAAGTGCTCTCAGTAAAGATGGCATTGCCTTGGGCACTCCATCCAAAATTGAGCCTGGCGAATCGGAACTTTGATTCTTTTCCAGAGCCTTAATTTCGTCCCATCTTTTTAAAACCTCTTCAGGAGTACTTGCTGTTTCAGACCCAAATACATGGGGATGACGCCTAACTAATTTTTCGCAAATCGCGTTAATTGAATCCTCAAGCGTAAATAAGTTTTCGTTCGAGGCAAGAGCTGCTTGCATCACTGGCTGTAGGATCAAATCGCCGAGTTCTTCTTTCATGGCTCCGCGATCTTCGTTATCTACTGCTTCGATGAACTCATAGACCTCTTCAAGCAGATATTTTTTAAGAGATTGATGGGTTTGCTTTTGATCCCAAGCGCAGCCTCCCGGAGCCAAAAGTCGATCCACTATTTGGACGAGGCGTTCAAAACTGCCTGCTGACTCTAGCCGAATGAGCGTAAATCCATCTGGAATCGAATCCGCCAGCGGTCTTACATCAATCCCGCTTTTGACCAGGACTTGAAAGCTTTCAAGAGTTTCATCTGGATGAACCAGAGGCTCAAGTTTTCGGAGGGACAGGATTTCAGACTCTGTATAAGGGGGGCGACCAACCTGGACAACCCGGGTCATTTAGCTTCCGTTAGAACTGCCGCTTGGGGGCGGAGAGGTTCCATTTTCAACCTGATCGTTAGATTCCTGTTGCTTCACTAAAGCCTTATATGCGTTGGCAAAAACTGGATTTGAAATTTGAATGTCCGATTTTGCTCTCAAAGCGTCCAACTCCTTTGAAATATCATGAGCAACCGAGCCTTGGTCTTCCATTAAGCGATGCCGAATTTGGGCCTTAAGAGAATCGGTTAGAGGAAGCAGTTTCCCCGGGGTTGCGTCTTCAAAAAGCAGTTTCATCGAATACATTGGCTGAGCATTGTCGCCATGAAACCAGTCGGTTGTTCCGCCAATTTTTACTCCAGTCAATGCAGTTTTAAATAAATCTGGAAGACTCGATTCCGGCACGTTTCCGAAATCTCCACCACGAACTTTGGTTATATCAACCGAATCTGCGGTAGCTACATCCTTAAACGCTTTACCAGCAGCGAGATCTGCGTCAACTTTCTGTTCGTCGGCCTGACTTTTAACGACGATGATTCTTAAATGATCTAGCTTTGGAATTGTATATAGGTCTGGATGGTTATTATATTGATCCTGTACTTGCTGGTCGGTAATTATGATTCCTTCTGTGAGGAGGTTAAACTTGGCTACGTCTATTTTATATTGCGCGCGAAGTTGATCTTCGGTGCGCCCGCTTTGGGTCCAGTTGGTTTCCAAGTTTGGATCGGCGGTTAAAGCGTCTCGTAGAGCCTGATCAATTTGGGCTTCGGTTGGAGAAACATGATGTTGATCCGCAAGTTGAAGTACTAGGCGTTCAGTAATGATTCTATCAAGGGTCAATAATCCTGGAGGAAGATCGATAAGGTGTGACCCAACCAGGGTGCCGACATCGGTGAGGAATTCCATTCGCTGATAGTATTCGCCCGACGAAATGGATTGACCGTTAACACTAGCTACGGAGCCACTTGCGGGTTGAGTTGGGGTGGTTTGACCGAAACCCGCGCTTGCAAGCACTACTAGAAAACAACAGATTATTAAATTTTTCATACCTTGAATGTAAGACGAAGAACTGGCATCAAACCTTCGCGAAGGTCCGTTCATGGCAGTTTGCTAGTTAATTCTGGCACCGCTTGGAATAAATCTGCTACGAGGCCAAAATCGGCTACGTCGAAAATAGGAGCATCTGGATCTTTGTTGATTGCCACGATTATTTTTGAATCTTTGATTCCAGCCACGTGCTGGGTTGATCCGGAAATGCCGGCGGCAATATAAAGATCGGGAGCAACAATTTTTCCGGTCTGACCAACTTGCAATTCGTTAGCGGCTATGCCGCTGTCTACTGCGGCCCTGGTCGCTCCAACCGCTCCTCGTAACTTGTCAGCTAATCCGCCGATAATCAATTCAAAAGTTGCGGCATCTTTCAGGGGTTTGCCACCACTGACTACCGCATTGGCTCTTGATAAATCTGGCCGGGCTCCGCTTCGAGCGGCTTTAGAAATAACCGTCATCTTAGACGCAGAATCTAGCTGGACCTCTGACGGAATAACCTCCGAATTTCGAACTTCAATTGATTGATAACCAGCAGGACGGAAGGTTAGAATCAGCAACGGTGCATCGACAGATACGGTCGCAATCGCGGCCCCGGCAAGGATCGGACGCTTAAATTGGCTGGGGCTAAGTGTAGCGACGACGTCAGTGATCATTGGCGCATCGCAGAGCCCGGCGGCACGCGCAAGTACGTCTTTTGAAGCCATCGAGGAAACCGCGAAAATATATTTGTAATCGCCCGCGTTTTTTGCGATAAAATCAGCAGCAGAATCGCTTAAGCAATCTTGACCAGAGACCACGCTGACCTTTTGTGCTCCGAAGCCGTCTTCGACTGATCCACTGAAAGAAACGACATCAAATTCAATTCCTAAAGACTTGGCAAATTGGGCGCAATACTTGCCCTCGGACGAGTTGAAAATAATCGCAAGGCATTTCATCGATTTAAATTGCACCTACTTTCTTTAATTCGACGATAAGTTCATCCACGTTTCCAACTTTCTTACAGCTTGATTTTCTTGCGGAAGATTCAATTTTGTCGACGTGAATTCTAGAAGTGCCGGATGACGTTCTCGAGCGTTTTTCAAGTGGTTTGGATTTGGCCTTGATAATCCCTGGCAACGCAATATAGCGTGGCTCGGCAAGCCGAAGATCGGCTGTGATTATGCAGGGAAGAGGAACCTTTACGGTCTCGTCGCCTAGATCGGTTTCGCGAACAACGGTCGCATGCGAATTTTCAAGGGTTATTTTTGAAGCAAATGTTGCTTGAGGCCACTTTAATTTTGCAGCTAACATTTGCCCGGTTTGGTTGTTATCATCGTCGGTTGCTTGTTTGCCCATGATGACGAGGTCAATACCTTCGCTTTCGACAACTGCCTTCAATTCATCGGCTATTTGACCCGGATCCAGTTGATCCTGCGTTTCAATCAGGACTCCGCGGTCAGCTCCCATCGCGAGCGATTTGCGAAGCTGAGTCTCGCAATCACTGATCCCAATGGAAACCGATATAATTTCAATGTTTCCGTGAGTCTCTTTTTGCGTCACAGCTGATTCCATTGCGATTTCATCAAACGGATTGATTTCAAACTTTATATTTGATAAATCTAGCCCTGAGCCATCAGAAAGCGGCCGCACCTTGGCATAGGGATCGGGCACCCGTTTTATCGGCACAAGAATCTTCATGGAAGGCTTTAGTTTACCGGCTGAAAAGGTTAATTCTTAAACGGCTTTCCAGTTTCAAGCATGTAACGAATTCTTGTTTGAGTGAAATTATTTCGGCATAGATCGACAAAATCGGTTCTTTCTCTTGATAACGAATCGTCATATCCAGTTGATTTTGCGAAGATCGCCTTGATTTTGTCACCGATGGAGCAATCGTAATCGGTAAGATCTCCCGACTGCTTGAGGGATGCCAAACCTCGATCAATCATTCCGTTAAGTGGACCTTCCATGACCTCGTAATCGGGTCTTTTAGCAGGCTCGCTGTTTAGAACCGATTTCTTAGCCAATTCAATCAGCCGGTCGGGGTGGAATTCAACCTGATCGGTTGATCTAAGGAATCCAGTATTCTTCGCTTCGACTGCGGAGTTGGTGATCTGACCTTGGGTGAGCAAGAGAGCTGCATCCACAAGTGATTTAGCCGAGCTTTGGTTGTGAAGACGCATGAGGGTGCATCCGCGACCGCCTGGCAATAAACCGACCCTCGTTTCTGGCAGACCTATTTTCGACTCAGCGAGAGCAACAATTTTCCCGCACGACAATGCTAGTTCCAAACCTGCGCCAAGACAATAATCAAAAACTGCGGCAACCGCATGGCGATTCTCTAGCATCTCGCCAAGTTGTTGTAGAGCAAGTAGCTGACTGTCAACAATCGCATAGTCGCCAACATCAATGGCGGCTTGAAAGGCGTTCAGATCGTATCCAGCTGAGAACGCTTTGCCTTCACTGGTAAAAACAAATCGATTAAGGCCCATTATGAGTAGTTTTTCTACATCCGATATAACTTGTGGATTAATCACGCCCATCTTGGTGGTTATGCAAATTGCCGATACTCCGTCGCCTAATTCGCGTAAATTGACCGTTTCCAATGATTCGAGGATCGGATAATCTTGGATAGTGCGATATTCAGGTTCGTATTTCCTGGCGATCCATGGTCCTTCGAATGACCGCATTTCATCGGGTCGATAAAAGAGACCTCCTGTGATTCCAACAAAATCAGCACCAATTTCATCGATCATTTCAAATGGTCCGAATTTCCAACCAAAACCCCACTTCATCACCCGATCAAAATCTTGGAAGTTATGAGAGACTTCGGATCGAAGGTAATCGGCGTAGCGCAATGCGTTCAATAAGTGAACGCGTAGAAATGTGCCTGCTTCATCTTTCTTTTCAATAGCCTCACGAACCCTTTGGCCCAAGGGCAAAGTTGCAAGCTCTAAATGGGTATTAAATCTTGGCTCCCGAAGATCCCGATATGCATTTGTCGTAAGGTCAAGTGCAAGTAGGCCCTTCGCTTCCTTACGGTAATAACCTTGGCCCGTTTTTGATCCCAGCCAGCCTTTTTCGATTAAAAATTGCAACGATATGGGGCTTTCTAACGAACCGATAAAAGGGTCTTGCGGGCATCTGTCTAGAAGATTTTTTGCAATATCATCCATGATGTCGATTCCCACAACGTCGCAAAGCCGGAAACTTGCCGATTTCGGTCGACCTATGAATGGTCCGGAAATCGCGTCAACTTCCTCAATCGTCATTCCCAGTTTTTCTGCGGTGTGAATCGCGTTGTACATCGACCACATGCCAAAGCGATTCGCGATAAACCCCGGCGTATCTTTGGCTACGATTACACGCTTCCCGAGTTGATTTTCAAGGAGCCAAGACATGCGCTGAATTTGTTCTGTAGCCGTGTCGTGTCCAGGAATCAATTCAACTAGCTTGAGATATCGCGGCGGATTGAAAAAGTGAACTCCCATAAATTTGGATCGAAATTCACTAGACATTCCCGCCGAGAGTCTAGTAATTTCAAGACCACTGGTGTTGGTGGAGATCATCGTGGTGGGCGCAAGCAGGTGTTCAATTCTTTGATATAGGCTAACTTTGGCGTCGAACTTTTCCAAAATTGCTTCACAAACCCAATCGACTACCGGAACAAAAGCATCTGCTTCTTCAATAAACGTTGGCGTTATAAATTGAGTTGATTTTTGGTCATAGAGAGCGGGTGGGCTTGATCTCTTGATTCGTTCGATCCCCAAACTTGCCTCTTCAAGGCTGATTCCAGCCAAAAAAACTTTAATGCCAAGGTTGGCTAGATGAGCTGCAATTCCTCCGCCCATTGTGCCTGCTCCATAAATCAGAACCGAAGTAATCGGAGGGGTTAATAAATTTGGATCAAATGAGTGGTGATTTTCCATTGTTGCTATAAGTTGTTAACGTTTCCTTAAAATTAAACGAAAACTTCGTTCAACATTCCAAGTATCCTGTGCGTCATTATGTTCTAAACCGACAATTGTTTTCGTATGGTTCACATAAATCATACGTAGACCACTATACTAAAAAGGTATGCAACAAACATCAAGGAGTTTTCTATAGAGGTGATTCAACATTCGCAGGTTTAGCCGTGCGCCAAGGCCAGAACCAGGGCCTGAAATTAACCAACGCCTTCTGAAGTATCGAGAAATTCGACTTATAGGATCAGAAGGAAGCCAACTTGGAATATTAAATACTCGTGAAGCGTTGCAAAAAGCGCGTGAAGAAGGGCTAGATTTGGTCCTCGTTTCTGCAACATCTCAGCCGCCAGTTTGTAAAATTGTCGATTTTGGTCGGCACAAGTACTTGGAAGGCAAACTTGGGAAAGATAAGAAACACAAACAACAAGAAGTAAAGGGTATAAAGATTAGTCCGAGGATTGCAGAGCATGACATGGCTTTCATGGTCAAGAATGCTGCGAAATTTTTGGAGGAAGGGAATAAGGTTAAAGTGGTGTGCCAATTTAAGGCACGCGAAATCACTCACCCTGATATTGGAAGAGAAAAGTTAGATCGGTTTGCTGAAATGGTCAAAGACCATGGCACAGTTGAAAGAATTCCTCAACTTGACGGCAAATTTATGATAATGATTCTCATGCCAAAGCCTGTACCGGTTGTAAAGAAAAATGCCAAAGATCAAAACCAACAAGACAGCGGCAAAGCGATTCAAGATCACGGGAACGGGGAAGATCACGCGACGGAAGTCGCACAACAACCACCAGTTCCTGCACAAGAAAGCCAGTCGGAAGCGTCGGCTTGACGGAGAACCAACCCTCTTTCAAGGTGAGCGAAAACGCGTCAGACGGTTACTTGTAATCTAACCGCTAGCTTAAAATATCGTCAATCAACTACCATAACCGCCCGCAAAACGGGTTGGGAACTGGTGCAAACAAAAAGGAGAACATAAAATGGCACGTGTAAAACGCGGTTTGATGCGCCACAAGCGCCACAAAAAATTAATCGCAAAGGCTTCAGGATATTGGGGCCGTAAAAAGAACGTATTTAGCCGGGCTCACGAGCAGGTGATGAAATCGGGGCAGTATGCCTTTCGAGATCGCCGAGCTAAAAAGCGTGATTTTCGAAGACTATGGATTGCTCGTATTTCCGGTGCTTGTCAAGAGCACGGAATTAAATACTCGGCCCTCATTCATGGCCTTTCAATCAAAGGTATTGAACTCAATCGAAAAATGCTCAGCGAACTTGCAATTCATGATGCGCATGCATTTAAGGTCATAGTCGAAAGCATCAAGTCGGCTTCTTAGTTTCAAACTTTTATTTGGCAAATTGGTTGCACAGCACTATTCCAAGTGCTGTGCCTGCCAGCGATAGGAGCACACTTCCAATTACATAGCCAATAGCGGCTGTGTAATTGTGTGATTGAAATAGGGTGACCGCATCAAGCGAAAAAGTTGAAAATGTGGTGTACCCCCCAAGGACCCCGATTATGAAAAACGATCTTGCCATGATCGGATCAGTTGATTTAGCGATTAGGCACACGGCGATGCCAATCAGAACTGAACCGGTTATGTTGATTACAAATGTGCCAATTGGGAAAAAGGAATCGAACTTGGAACTTAGAAAGTTGCCAATCCAATAGCGGAAGTTACCGCCGAGTCCGGCACCTAGAAAAATGAGAAGCGACTGAGTGAGAGGCTTCAATCAGAATTATCCAGAATTTTAGGATGCATGAAGTCGGTTATACCTGAACCGGGCTATTATCCTTTTGTGCTTCGCTAGAACCTACCTGAAACCTGTAATTTAATTGAAGTTCGATTACGGATAGTAAACTAATAGATCATGGCAACGATGCTGAGCGACACTAAGTCAAAAGTTGGTTTTGAGAAGGATGAAAGAAAGTTCCTCGAAAATGTAAAGGAATTCGTCCGAACCGAAGTCCTACCCAATACCCGAGGTTGGGAGCAAGCAGAAGAATTCCCCAATGATATTTGGGCAAAACTTGGCAAGTTAGGGCTACTGGCGATGACGTTGCCTGAGAGCTTAGGTGGTACGGGCTACTCGTGCGCCACTTACGTGCAGGCTTGTAAAGAAATTGCAAAAGGCGATCCCGCACTTTCAATGAACATTGCTGCGATCAATGCCCTTTGCGTAGCTCATTTTGTCGATTTCGCGACCCAAGAGCAAAGAGAAAAATATCTGCCTGGAATTATCATCGGGGATATTAAACTGGCGTGGGGTCTGACCGAACCAGATGCAGGATCTGATGCACGGAGGGTTAAAACTGCGGCTGTGCCAATTGAATCTAAATCCGGTTATTGGCATTTAAATGGCCGAAAAATGTTTATCACCAATGGAGGCAAGGCAGATTTAATCATAGTTGTCGCCAGAACCGGTGAGACCGAATTAAGCGCATTCCTCCTTGAAACGGATCAGCCTGGATTTACAATCGAGAAGCGAATTAGAACCATTGGAGTAAGCGCAAGCAACACAATTCAATTCAAACTTGAAAACGCGATTGCTTGGCATACCCCGTGCAAGTTTGAGCAGGCAATTGGGCTACTATACCGGGGCCGATTGGGAATCGCAGGTATGGCGACGGGAATTGCTGAAAAAGCCTTAGAGCTTGCAACTCAGTACGCCAAACAGCGCGAGCAGTTTAATCGGAAACTTGCCGATATGCAATCAGTTCAAAACATGATTGCTGATTCGGCGATGGAAGTCGAAGCATCCAATTTGTTTTTGAAACACGGAGCGGAGCTTTTTGATCAAGGTGAACCGGTGATTTTAGCTTCTTCTTATGCAAAACTTTTTGCGAGTGAAACTGCAAACAGGGTGACCAATCGAGCGATTCAAATCCATGGCGGAAGAGGGATGACCCGGGATTATTTGGTTGAAAAATTATGGCGCGACGCTAAACTCACCGAAATTGGAGAAGGGTGCAGTGAAATACAACGCTTAGTAATTGCTAAGCAAGTGTTGAAATGAGCCTGATTGCTAAAACATATTGCCTGCTTGGTCGTTCAAACTAATCATATATGATATTTTTGTTGGCATTAGTGCCGATTATCACAACCACATCTGCCAGCATTAACCTAAAACAAGCAAGTTCTCAGGACGCGATTTCCTTAAGGCGAACTTTTACTAAAGGAATGTCTTCCGAATACAAAGTAGCCGCAACCGTTCACAATGAAGCCCGGGGTCGCGGGTTAACAACTTTTATGCCTTCCGACGATGACATAAACTATACTTTTTACACCAAAGTCTTATCGGTTGAAGCTGGTAACGCAGTGATAAAATACTCTCGCCCTACGATCAGCACTTTAGTCGATGACGGCCAATCAATTGATCCGCAGCCACACGTCGACAAACTCGATCAAATTGAAGAACTAACCCTTTCGCCTATCAACGAAGTAATTGATTTCAAAGACATATCGATTAAGAAAAAGAAGCCCGGTCAAAGTAATAAGTACGTTTCCCCCAGTTATAAGCGGCAGGAAGTTAATGCTGTTGTTGAATTTATGGCTCCATTCATCCAGCAGGTGGAAAGTCTTTCAGTATTTATTGGTCAGGCCGATTCGTCGGTTGATTTCGCCCCAAAGTTTGGTTTAGAACCAGTTAAAGTAGGCGACACCTGGAAACAAACAGTTGGTTATGAACCCCAGGATTTAACCAATTCCGACAAAAAGGTTAAGAAGGTTATTCAACGGCTGGACTTGACCTATACCTACAAGGGTGCGCAAACCTGGCAAGGCAAATCAGTGCTAGTCGTGCAAGCTGATCTATCACTCGATACGGATTTAGCGAAGTACATTGAAGACACTTATAACGTAACTGCCGAGGAGATTCATTTAAGCAAGTTCCCATTAAATTTGACCGAGACAATGACCTATTATCTGGATCCAAAAACCTTGCAAACTTTGTTTGGCACCGTGAACTCAACGGGTGGATTTCAGCTAATTACCACCGATTACAAAGATCCTGTTTTCGAACAAAAGATAAAGGGATATAACGAAATTAGGCTGACGGATTCCACTATAAAGTAGAGGCGAGCAGCCACTCCTAGTATCTGGTGTAATCACTTGCCAAACGGTTGTCATAACTAGTTACTCAGTGGTTGTTATTCGGCAAAGTCAGGCAGACTAAACCATAACTTAAGCGTTATAGCGGCCGATTCCACACAAAATTGGAAGTCCTGTACTATACTAGTAGCTCTAGCAGGATAAGGTTCAATTAAGAAGGTTTTTCAATTGGAACTATTTATTAAGGCTTTTTAACTGGATTGGACTGCGAGAGAGGGGTACTGTCATGATCTTCAATGGGTGGGAAGACCAGTTAGCGTTTTATTTACCAAGTAAGTCGTTCGCTCTTATAGCTTTTGGAACTGCCTATGCAGTCGTCTTGCTCGCCTGGTTTTTTGCTAGATTCGCTCAACGGCAAAGAGCGCGAAAAGAATGCCTCGCGGCTCTAGTGTTGCTGGTTCAACAATCTCATCCTCAGACTCTGGCTCATTTGGAACGGGTTTCGATTGCTGCTCAAAAATTAGCAATTAACTTAGGTCTATCCCGATCTCGTGCAAGGCTTGTTGGTTACGCCGCGCTTTTGCATGACATCGGAAAGATTGCGATTGACGAGAAAATCCTTGATAAACCTTCGCGATTAACCCCAGAAGAAAGGCTGACAGTTCAGATGCATCCAGCTGCAGGGGCAATGATTCTAGGTGAAATGGATGACTACAAACTCATCGCGGAATGGATCCGCTTGCATCACGAGCGATTAGACGGTAAAGGATATCCGCTTGGACTTACTGATCCGTTCATACCAATTGAGGCTCGAATAATCTCTGTAGTCGATGCCTTCGACGCAATGACTGAATCATCCGATTCGCTAAACTCTCGACCTTATCGGGTTCCAAAATCAAACTCGGATGCGCTAGTTGAACTGGAAGGTTGCAGCGGTACCCAATTCTGCTCAAAAGTGGTAGGTGAATACGTGCAGCTTTGGAAGGAAGGCTCAGTTGCTTAACGTTTTAATTGGGCTACTAGGAATCCTAGTTATAGTTGCTAATATCGCGATTCTAGAACGAATGCTTTGGCGGCCGGCAATGGCAAGGCGAAAAACTCAACTCTGTAAAGCATTGGCTACTGCGGTCAATTTGCGCTGCCCGGGTTACATGGAATGGGCGTCGAATTGTGCATTACTGTGTCAATTGGTGGGATCGAACCTCGGGTTTAATGAAGAGACTTTAATCAGCCTTAATACTGCCGCATTGCTGCGCGGCATTGGTCTCTGCGCAATTCCATTTAATCTAATTCAGCCAGGGGCGAAGGAACATTGGTCCAGCGCAGATAAGTACGTATTTGAAAAGCATGTCGATGCAAGTCGGTCGATGTTACTTGCCATGCCAAATCTGAGGTGGGTAGCGAAATACCTCGAGCCCCGGGATGAAGAAGGTATTGATTTCGAAGTCAACCAAGCAAAGAGCGTTCTCCAAATTGCTTCTGATTATTGCTGGCATGTTCATTGGGATGGGCCTGCTTATGCTCGGCAAATTTTGCTTCAAACTAAATCAGGGATGCCTCAGGAAGAATTCATCCGTCTATTGCTGCAGGTAATACCCTCGGATGGAATCGGAGCAACTCAAATCGCGGTTTAATTTTTCAGACAGCGCAAAGAGTTGCGCGCTCATCTTCGCGATTGCCTTGCTGATTCGATTGGTCGGAATTCAATGGGGTCTTGCCGATAACGTTCACAACCAAACTTTTCATCCTGATGAAGAGGTCAATTGGCGTTATTCACAGCAAATGCAACCTGCTCGGCTCAATTTTCTGCCTGGTTACTATGGCTACGGCACCTTATATTTCACTTTTCTGAACGTTGCAAGTGACGTAACCGCAAGCTATACCGGCGTACCGGTTGGTCCGAACGACTGGAAATTCATCGCCAGGTGCGAGCTTGCGGGCAGAATTATCTCGGCTCTTGCTGGAAGCGGATTTGCATGTTTGGTTTTCCTAAGCGGCCTCAAACTGAAAAATAAGTTTACGGGGTGGATCGCGGGTCTTGTGATCGCAGTGAGCCCGGGTCTCGTTGTGCATTCACGGTTTGCGACAGTCGATATGCTCGCTGCATTTCTGGTGGCCGTTTCGGGCTTATTTGCTTGTCGAATCCTAGTTGATGGATCAACCGCTGAAAAAGAAACGATGAAATGGGCGATTTGGGCAGGAATATTTGCTGGCCTCAGTGCTGGCACAAAATACACCGGGGTTATCGCTATTTTTATGGCGATTGCAGCCCTTTTAATCACCAAGCCAAATAACTACTGGAAGTCCATCTGGGCTTCGGTTTTAGCTTCTGTAATTGCGTTTATTGTTTCTACTCCGGGAGTAATTCTGGATTCAAAAGCTTTTTGGCGAGATTTTTCCTTTGAACTGCTGCACTCTGAAAGTGGTCATGGACTTGTTTTTGAGGGAACTTCCAGCGGTTTCATTTATCAGATTTCAAACTTGATTTTAGGAATGGGCTTGATATTGGCACTCTGCGGAATCGGCTCATTAATTTATTTTGCAATTAGAAAAAACAGCTGGGCATGGATTCTGCTGGCATTTGCGATTCCAACCTACATTTTGATAGGCAAATCCCAAGTCAAATTTTTTAGATATTGCATACCGTTTGCTTATCCTCTTGCCCTTGGAATTGGGATGCTCGCTTCATCGGGAGATCAAAAGACAGTAAAGGGGAGGGCCTGGATTGGTTTGGCGGTTCTGGGTCTTAGTGGCGTTGATGGGGGCGGGTTGGCTTCTACGATCCAAAATACGGGTGCTATGCTCGCTCCCGATCCCAGAGTTCAAGCAGCAAATTATATTCAATCTCAGTCATCAAACTCCACGACTTTGGGCCTCGCCAGCGATCCATGGTTTTGGACGCCGCCAATTTTTGCCAATACCGGATTAATTCGAATGGTTCCGTTCCCCATTCGAGACCAATTTCGAATTCAGGCGACAAAGCCAAGAGTTTTGGAATTTATTCCGCCCGATTTTAACGCGCGGTTCCAATGGGATCCAAGGCTATTGACAGATTTAAACCCTGACTTCGTGACGTACTCAGATTTTGAGAGTCTTGATCTTGATCGCTTGTCCGCCCTGCAAAAAAGTGGGATTGCTTTTCCGCTCGAAATCCAGGTTGACATTTCCAGGTACCAGACTTTCCAAGCTGACTTGACTAAGAACTATAAGTTGATTGCTACCTACGGATACCACTCGCTCGCTGTTGAAGACATGCGTTACGCCATGACCACGGTTTATTTATGGAAACGGACCCTAGCACCATCGAAACCTCAATAATCGCTTTTCTAGATCACTTAGCGATCGATAAATCGGCAAGCATTCATACGATCGAAGCTTATCGAAACGATTTGAAGCTTACAGCCAAGTTCCTAACTTCAAAAGGAGTGGGCAGTTTGGGCGGTATTTCAAGCGAAATTGTAGCCCAATATGAATCATCGTTGAATCTCGTGAGCCGATCAACGGCTCAGCGCCGCTTGAGTAGTTTTCGATCCTTTTTAAAATTTGCTCGACGCGAGTCGAAAGAAGGAAATTTTGCTCTTCCAAGCGGCGGAGGATTCAAAAAACCCAAAATCTTGCCCAAATCCTTACCCATTGACGAGATTGAAAACCTCTTGAAAGCAATTGACCCATCTTCCATTGAAGGGCTGCGAGATCGGACTTTCCTGGAGCTTACCTACGGCACTGGAATGAGGGTAAGCGAAGCAGTTGGCACAAAACTAGAACATTTAAACCTACATCAAAAAACAATCCGAATTACGGGAAAGCGGGAAAAAACAAGGCTCGTGCCGATTCCGACAGGCACACTTGAGTGGGTTGAATCTTACTTGGAGTCCGCTAGACCGGTTCTTGCTAGTCGCGCAGCCCCATTCAGATCAACTCTGATGATTCTTAACAATCACGGCAAACCGCTTTTGCGACAAAACGGTCTTAAAATTGTGGTTGAGGCCGCAAAGCGGGCTGGGCTACCCACGGTGCCATCGCCACACACATTGCGTCATTCGTATGCGGTGCATTTACTTAAAGGGGGGGCAGATTTGAGAGTGGTCCAGGAATTATTGGGCCATGCCTCGCTTGAAACCACCCAGATTTACACTCAGCTAGATTTGGAAGAAGTCAAAGCGCGATTCAAGAAAGCCCATCCGCGCGGCTAACCGAGATATTTTCGAACTATAAAAATGGCAAATCTGCCTGCGAACTTACGTCTTCATCGAAACTCGACTTGAGGCCCAATCCAAATCTTAAGCTGCCCACAATTCCGATCATTGCGGCGTTATCGGTGCAAAGTTCTAGCGGAGGAAAATACAATTCCGCCCCGCGTCGGTCTGCTTCTTTTTGAAACTCATTGCGTAACTTTTGATTAGCCGAAACGCCGCCGCAAACACAAAGAACTGAAATTTCACGCGATTCCATGGCTCGAAAAGTCTGTTTAACGAGGGGGCGAATAATGGATTCTTGCACCGATGCAGCGAAGTCTTCGCGGCGCAAGGTCGCACCTTCGGAATCCACTTGTCTCCAAACCGCGGTTTTTAGACCGCTCAAGCTAAAATCAAATCCAGCTAAATTAGCTTGCGGCAGTTTATATGCTCCTGGATTTCCATTTGTAGCGAGTTCTTCCAGGAGCTTTCCGCCCGGATAGGGAAGACCGAGACACCTCGCTGATTTATCAAACGCTTCTCCGGCGGCGTCGTCAACGGTCTGTCCTACTAATTCATATTTTCCGAAGCCTGAGACCAGAACAAGTTCCGTGTGCCCGCCAGACACGATGAGGCACATAAAGTTGGGTTTCACATTTGGATTTGAACCTAATATGCTCCAAATATGGCCTTCTAGATGGTGTATCCCCAGCCAAGGGCGATCATAATATAAGGCGAATGACTTTGCCCCGCTAACCCCGACGCTAAGAGCCCCGACGAGCCCCGGTCTGTTTGTTGCGCAAAATCCAGCGACATCTTCAAGTGTCACCTTAGCGTTATCCAATGCTTCTTCGACCACCGGAAGCAGTGATTCAACATGGGCTCGCGCCGCTACTTCAGGCACCACTCCGCCCCATTTTTGGTGAGTCGTGATTTGGCTCGAAATTACATTTGAGAGGATATTTGGGCCTTTGACAATTGCTGCTGATGTTTCGTCGCAGCTTGTTTCAATAGCGAGGATGGGTTCTTCAAGCCAATGCTTCAAAAGTTGGCAGAGTCCTTTGCCGCTGGCTGTTGCCAGGTTTCCAGATGAAAGAGCCACATCACGAATGCGCTCTCGTTGTCATTGGGGTAGTAGTTTCTTCGGGTTGCAGAGATGACAAACCCAAGTTTTTCGTACAAATGAATTGCGGCTTCGTTGCTTGCTCGAACTTCCAAAGTGGCGCAAGCCATATTTTTTTCTTTGGCTTGCTCCAACAGAGAACAAATAAGAGTTTCACCGATGCCTTGTTTCCGATAGGCGGGATCGATGGCAACGGTTGTGATATGAGCTTCGTCTACAACCAACCAGATTCCTGCATACCCGACAACTTTTCCTTCGATTAAAGCAACTTCAAAAATTCCATTTCGATTATCGATCTCGTGAATGAAACTTCTTTCCGACCAAGGGGACGGATTTGATAAATCTTCAATGCGCAGAACATCGAGCAAATGCTCCTTGTTGAAACGATGCAATCGACTATTAGGCAACCGTTACCCTCCCAAATAAGCTTCTTTGACCTTAGGATCGTCGAGAAGAGCCTTCCCAGTGCCTTCGAGCACTACAGAGCCGGTTTCTAGTACGTAAGCGCGATGGGCTATTTCCAGAGATCTGTTCGCATTTTGCTCAACAATGAGCACAGTTGTTCCTTCTGCGTTAAGATCAATAACAATTTTGAAGATCTCCGCCATTAAATTTGGAGCAAGTCCGAGGGAGGGTTCATCCAAAAGTAGCAATCTTGGTCTCGACATCAAGGCGCGACCAATCGCAAGCATTTGTTGCTCTCCTCCAGAAAGTGTTCCTGAATTTTGGGAAACTCGATCTTTGAGTTGGGGAAAGCGGGTCATTACGTTTTTGAGATCTTGACCAATTTTCGGGTCTTTTTTTCGGACAAAAGCCCCGAGCAGAAGGTTCTCTTGAACCGACATATTGGTAAATATCCTACGACCTTCAGGCGAATGGCTTATGCCAAGTTTCACTATTTGATCGGGTGAAAGATTTTGAATTTCTTCACCTTCGAACGAAATAGTTCCAGAACGAGGTTTGAGCAATCCGCTAACCGTGCGCAATAAGGTGCTTTTACCTGCACCGTTTGAGCCGATTATAGCGACGATCTCGCCCTGCTCAACGTCTATCGTGACGTTCCTTAAAGCTTGAATTGCTCCGTAAAAAACGTTTACTTGATTAATTTGAAGCATCATGAGTTGATTTTTTGGGTAGATGGAAGCAATTTATCTTGGTAAGATACCTGGAAGTACCGAATATAGAAAACAAACAATTTTATGACTCATCCTAAATTTTCCCATTCATTTGAGGTCGTTGCCGATTTTCCGAAAAAATTGGAGCCCCTTCGCAAGCTTGCATCAAACTACCGCTGGACGTGGCACTTTGAGACACGAGAGCTATTTCGCGCGGTTGAGCGAAATTTGTGGGATTTATCAGAGCACAACCCCGCGAAGTTGTTGCTGCAATTGAGTCCCGAACGCGCCAGGAAACTCGTTCAAGATGAAGTGTTTCTCTCGAAAATGAATTCTTGCGCTAAAGAGTTGCAGGATTATTTGGAGGAAGAGACTTGGTTTGATAAAACTTATCCTAATCAAGGAAATAATACAACGATTGCGTACTTTTGCGCAGAATTTGGCATTTCTGAGGGCTTGCCGATCTATTCCGGCGGTCTCGGAGTTCTCGCAGGCGATCACCTCAAGGCGGCGAGCGACCTTGGAATTCCGCTTGTCGGAGTAGGATTACTCTACAACAAGGGCTATTTCCGGCAGAGATTAAACCATGATGGCTGGCAACAGGAAGTTTATCCTCAGTACGATTACTTCGATTTTCCTCTCGAACTCATGAGATCGGAAAATGACGAGCCCATTCGGGTTGAAGTTGAATTCCCAGATCGAACCGTAACCTGTCAGATTTGGAAAGCATTAGTTGGCCGGATTTCGCTCTACTTGCTGGACAGTAACGTTCTGGAAAACGAGGTTCGAGACCAATCTATTACCGACAATTTGTACGGCGGTGATCAAGAAATGCGAATTCGTCAGGAGATGATTTTGGGGATTGGTGGCATGAAAGCGTTGAAAGTCCTCGGCATTACTCCAACCGTGTGCCATATGAACGAGGGCCACGCCGCATTTCTTTCACTGGAGCGAATTCTTCAATTTATGGAGTCGGAGGGATGCTCATTCCGAGTTGCTCGCCAGGTGGTGGTTGCTGGCAATGTGTTTACAACTCACACAATTGTTCCGGCTGGTTTCGACGTCTTCAACATCGATTTACTAGAGCGGTATCTTAAAAAGTCAGTTGAAGCTGTTGGATTGCCTTTTGACACATTCGTAAAACTTGGTAGGTTCGATCCTGAAAACGAAGGCGAAAATTTCAATATGGCGGTTCTGGCAATGGAGAACGCCACTTATATAAACGGAGTCGCAAAGCTTCACGCAAAAGTGACGAGGGAAATGTTTTCAGCTCGCTGGGCGGAATTTTCCGAGGACGAAGTACCAGTCGAAGCAATTACTAACGGAATCCACACTCCAACGTGGACCTCAAATGCGATGACGAATCTGCTTAACGAGTATCTCGGTAGAAATTGGCGAAGGGAAGCGGGCGATCCCGATGTTTGGAAAAACGTCGCGAACATTCCGGATGAAGAGCTTTGGTCCATTATCGAAAATGAAAGAGGCCACCTGGTTCGATTTGTTCGACGGCGGCTCCAGCGCGATCTCGAAAGCAGGAACGCAGTCCGACCTGATTTTAACTTAGTGGGTTCGATTCTTGATCCCCGAATTCTAACGATTGGCTTTGCTCGTCGGTTTGCAACTTACAAGCGGGCAACTTTGCTGCTCAATGATAAGGAGCGACTAAAAAGCATCTTATTTCATCCCGAGCGTCCGGTGCAGATTGTGATTTCCGGCAAAAGCCATCCAAGAGACGATGGAGGAAAGACTTTGATCCAAGAACTTGTACGGTTCATCAATAATGACGGAGCGAGAACCCGAATGGTGTTTCTTGAAGATTACGACATGGAAGTTGCGAGAAGACTAACCCAAGGAGTTGACCTCTGGCTCAACAATCCTCGCCGCCCAATGGAGGCAAGTGGGACTAGCGGGATGAAAGTAATCGCAAACGGAGGCTTAAATTGCTCGATCCTTGACGGATGGTGGGATGAAGCTTATGATCCCAGCCTCGGATTCGCGATTGGCGACGCCAGTGACACTTCTGACACAGTTCAACAAGATTGGCACGATAGTCGATCGCTGTATGGCGTCCTAGAGCAAGAGATCGCTCCTAAATTTTATCATCGAGTGGATAATGGCATCCCTAGTTCATGGATCGCTATGATTAAACGTTCTATGACTGAATTAGGACCTTATTTTAGTACTGGAAGAATGGTGCGGGATTACACCCAGAAGTTTTATATGCCAAGTTCCGAGCGATTTATCAAGCTTAAGGAAAATAAGCAAATAGCCGCTCAGGAGGCGCTTGCCTGGCGAGATCGTATTAGAACGGCTTGGTCAGGAGTTAAAATTGTTACCGTAACTGATGACTCTCATGGCAAGACGCAAGAAGGGTCTGATTTTACAATTTATGTATCGGTTTTGTTGGGAAGCTTGTCGCCTTCTGAGGTCACCGTTGAGGCTCTCATGGGGCGAGTTGGCCCGAATCGCGAATTGTTCGATTCGACTCCCTTAGCGATGAAATTCAAGAAAACTGAAGGCAGAGAATCTTACTATGAATTGCCATTTCATTGCGAAGATTCAGGACATCGGGGCTACACGATCCGGATTGTGCCGCACCACTTATTGGTGAGCGTCAAACATGAGTTGCCGATTATTGCTTGGGAACACGCGGCAAAGTAAATGAAAAAAGGCTAAGGGAGCATTTCCCTTAGCCTTATGGTCTTATTTATTTACCAGATTTCTTAGTAAGAACGGCCGCGACCACCGCCGCCTCCGCCACTTCCGCCGCGTCCGCCGCGATCTCCTCGATCACCGCCTCCGCCGCCGCCGCTGCGATATCCGCCGCCGCCTCCGCCGCTACTGCCGCCGCCGCTACGGTATCCGCCGCCGCCACCGCCACCGCCTCCGCTGCTACCGCCGCGGTATCCACCGCCGCCGCCGCCGCCGTCTCCACTGCCACGTGGGTTAGCTTCGTTTACGCGAATAACTCGACCCCCCATGGTTGAACTGTCTTTTGCCGTGACCGCTGCTTCTAATTGCTCGCCGTCGATGTCGATGAATCCAAATCCTCTGCCTGCGATAATTCTGGGATTTGATCCCCCGAACGCGGCAAATTCATTGATGAGGTCTTCCTCAGATGTTGAGTAGGGCAGGTTCCCTACATATAGTGTTTTGGTAGCCATATTGTGATTGCTGCTCGCACCATGGTCACGAGCGGTACCGAAAATGAAACGAAGCAATCACACAGGTCGATTGGGATCTGAAAAAAACTGCCGGTCAAATCGATGCACGATCATTATAGCTCACATCTCATTTTAAATACAGGTATTTTCTTCGAGTTTTTCTGTTTTTTGATTTACAGTTGCATATTAAGCCTTTCTCAACTGCTTAATTGTTAGTTCAATCTCATCGTCAATTAACTTTATTGATAAATCATGGTAATCGAATATCATCGGTTCTCGATTTATTCCAACTGCAATTGCGGTTAATCCCGCCAGTTGCACCGATTGAAGCCCGGCGTAAGTGTCTTCGAAACCAATGCATTCGGAAGGCAAGAATCCGAGTCTTGAAACTCCCAGCAAATATGGATCGGGGCTTGGCTTACCGTTGCGAACTTCCTCACCAAATACCGATTGACGGGGTATTTTGAATCCACATGCATTGAGCCGCGACATTCCGACATCACTGGTTCCCGAAGTGACAACGCACCAGCGATCATCGGGAATACTGTTTGTGAATTCGATTGCTCCAGGCAACGGATAGATTCCGGTTGTGTCTTCAGATTCTAGCTTGCGTAGAATCAAGTTCTCAACTTCCGAATCGAGATGAGGGGCTACATGCCGAATCGAGTCGATAGCCCTTTTGCCGTGGATTTGAGGAAGAATTTCGGTCGCATCAAGATTGTGCAAGGAGCACCAGGTGGTCCAAGCCCGATTAACTGCAGGCAGGGAATCGATGAGGGTGCCATCAAGATCAAAAAGTAGAGCCTTTGCGCGAAGAATCATCGATGAACAGTGACGGTTAGAAAATTTTAGCTCATGCTCATTATTGGAGTGGGAATGAGTTCGATTGTGTTTTAGTTTGAGGGAATATCCAGTATGTCTGTAAAATGGTGAAAGTTTGGTAAATCTAAAAAAAATTCCTTATGATTCATTTTGCGTTAACGCGATTGCGAGGGAACTCCAGCCATTTTTGGGTTCGAAAGTTCAGAAAATTGTTCAACCTGATGAAAACACAATTTGTCTAGAACTCTATGTCGCGTCTTTAATCGGGCAGTCGATGCTTTTGTTAAATTGTCATCCGATTTTCTTCCGAACTCATTTCATTACTTCTCGCCCGCCGAATCTACCGACTCCAACCACTCTTTGCTCGACTTTGAGAAGTCGATTGGTTGGTTCACGGCTTACTCGAGCAGAACAGATTGGAGGAGATAGAATCCTCGAATTAGATTTTGGTCGGGAGGATTCATCTTGCACATTGATTGTCGAATTAATGGGATCAAAAAGCAACTTGATCCTTGTCGATGATGCCAAGCGGATAATTTGCGCGGCGAAATATTCGGCCAAATCAAGCGGAAGCGACAGAGTGATTTCTGGACGTCGATATACCAGACCGCCAACATTTCACTTAAGCGATGGTCAATTTAATTTAGAAAATCAGAGCCCGTTCCTAAAATCGTTGATTGCGGTTAATGATCAAATCCTTCCGAAGGTCATAGCTGGCGATTTTGCGCCTATTCTAGCGCGCGGATACGGTGCTTATCCGGTTTCTGTAGCTGCGCTCGGATTCCGAGAAGAACGAAAAACAAGTCTTTCGGTTGCGCTCGAACAATTTTTTGAAAATCTAGAATCGGAGACTAACCAAGATCAAATTCGAGGTCAACTTGAAAAGACTTTGGGGCGGTTAATTCGGAGTCGCAAGCACGCGATATCGGAGCTTCAAAATGCAATTGAAAGAGCCAAAGGCTCGACAACTTGGCAATCGCAAGCTGATTTATTGATGGCATTTCAGCCAATGATTCCTGAAGGAGCGACTTCAATTGAATTGCAAAATTTTGAAGGTGACTGGGAAACTATACCGGTCGATTCGGACCTCAATGTGGTTGAAAACGCGAATCGATTTTACGAGAAAGCGAAGCATGCCAAGAATCGGCTACCAGAATCGAATGACCAATTGCATCGAATTCAAGCAGACTGTGCAGATCTAAAATCCGTGCTAGAAGAAATTAAGGTGGCTGAAAGGGCACAGCTAACTCGTCTTGCGGATTATGCAAAGACTAAACGTTGGCTTCATGCTCAATTAGTTGGACCAACTGGGAAACGGTCAGAAGCAAGGCCGGCTTTCGATGGTCATAAAATTAAAGAACTTATCGGACCACAAAACACACGGATTTTATATGGAGAAAATTCGGAGGCTAATGATTATTTGACAGTCAAATTGGCTAAGCCAAATGATTGGTGGCTCCATCTGAGAGGCAGTTCATCTGCCCATGTGGTGGTCATATCGAATAACCAGCCAGAACGAGTGGGGCTTGAGGTGCTTCAATTTGCCGCGAAAGTTGCGGTCAATCAATCAAAAAGTAAGCATTCTAAATTTGTGCCAGTTGATTACACATTGCGAAAGTACGTCAGAAAGCCAAGGGGTGCGAAACCCGGAACTGTGACTTATTCTCACGAAAAAACTATTCATATCTAACCGCTTTTTACAATCCCATGGCCTGTTTCACTAAAACTTCAATTGAATCGCTCTTATTCATCGGATTGATATAGAACGCAGCCGCAGCTGAACCTGCCCACTGACCCACTTTGGCGGAAAGAATGTTGATTTTATGGCGAGCTAGCAATCGCGCCAAGCGGTACGGCATTCCCCTTCCGTGAGGTGCATGAATTTCAAGAATATTTGTGCTTCCAGAAAGTAGCCGATAGCTTGAAACTTTTTGAGTTCTGTCTGGATCCTTCCCCTTGGATTTCAAAAGGGTCTCAATTTTCTGCGATCCTTCCAGCACGTCCAGGAGGGTCGATTTGAGATAATGGAGGGTTCCAGATGGAACCGGGCGGTCGCCAAAATTAACCGTGAGAGTGTCAATTACAACCGGAATCCGAGCGTTTGTTGTGGATGCGCGAATCCCTGAAACGCTGATGTCAAGCGCGTAGAGAACGCCTAGAATTTTGCTTAATAATCCAGGGCTGTCAACCGCGCAGACGGTCAGTTCCGTTGCATTTAAATCTGGGCGGCTTTGACTTTCAAATGTGATTTGACCGCCAAGAGCCAGTTGGACCTGCTCGAAATGCCGCTGAATCGTTGAAGGCGGAGTCCCAGCTAGATATTGGGCAGGCAAAGTTTCAAGGAATTCTTCAATTTTGGCTTCCGGAATTTTTTCGTGACTTAATCGCCTGACTTGTTTGCGGCGCGCTTCCGATAGATCAGGAATCGAAATGGCATCCCCTTCCAGTACCGCGCTGGTGGCGTGGACTAAATCTTTCATGAAAGATTCCTGCGTCGACGTGAATGCATCCGGGCCAACTGCGGAAATGTCGGCCCAAGTTAGAACTGCGAGCATATTTAATCTATCGATAGAGCCGACTATGCGGGCAAATTCAGCGATTGTTTCTGGATGTTCTAAATCACGAATTCTTAAAAACAATGACATCGTGAGATGCTCTTGAATGAGCCAGGCAGCTGTGTCGATGATCTGTTCTTCTAATCCCCATCGCAAGCCGACCTTTCGAGCAATTTCTGCGCTGGTAATACAATGATCAATTTCGGTTTCCTGCGGATCGGTCTTCCCCGTATCGTGCAAAATTGCGGCAAGGTAAAGCGGAGCTAGATCGCTTATTTCGGCTTTTACTTCGCTAATGAACTGGTGATGCGAAGCTTGATCGATATTTCTAACTACCAAAAGAGTATGTTCAAAAACTGTATATTTATGGCTTGAGTCGCGTGGAATTCTAGTTTGACACCGCTGAAGTTCGGGTAGTAAGACCTCCAGCAGTCCGCATTTATCTAAGTTTCGCAAAGTTGGTTCGCCCTGAATGCAAGCGAATAGTGCAATGGATCCGTTCACTTTTTCCTGAAACGAAGTCTTCATGCTCGATATCTGGAAATTCAATTTCGTTGCAATCGATATTCCAGCAGCAGCTTGGCCCGCGTCGGAGTCATTTACGATTCTGGCTTCGCCCTTGATTGCAAGCACACCCGGAGACAATTTGAATCTTGATTCGAGGAGTCGCCTTTTCATTTCAGAAAATTCTCGGTCTCCCTCAATTAGGCTGTTAAGAACCATTTGGATGATGAAATTCTCGTTTACATCGAATTGTTTTGAAACTTCAGCAAGTAGCGATCTGCTCAATAAATCTTGCTTGCGATGCGCGGTCAGGTGCATGAGGTTTCTGATTCTCAGCAATGTTTCATAAGCCTCGCTCGGGCGCATCGGGCGTTCTCCGATGGCAGATCGAACCCAATTTGCGCATTGAAACGATCTTAAACCTCCGGCTCCCTCCTTAAGATTTGGCTCAACCACAAGCGGCGTATCGTGAGTCCGCTTCATTTCATGATCTCTCTCGGTTATCTTTGCGAGCAAGAATTCGCCGCTAGGCAATGTTTTCCAGAAGTCCTCCATCAGTAAAGCAAATGCGGCTTCCGATCCCGCGATCAAGCGGGAATCCAGTAGGCCCGTTCGAGTGGTTGGGTCAAGCCCTGGAAGATCGGTAATTTGCCGAAACGCGTAACCTATCTCAAGCTTCAGAATTCCTCCAAAAGTGTTGTGCAGCGCGCGAAAAATCGCGCGCAAACCTTGATCTAGGTGAGGGTCATCGTCATGCAACGGTACTACAGTAAGATCAATATCCGAGCAAGGCGCCATTTCTTTGCGACCATATCCACCGCTTGCAATGATTGCAATCTTGGGAAAATTCGGAGTTTGCCGATTGAGGCATTCATAAATAAATTCGACTCCGTGGTCTATTAGCCGGCTATGCTCTGCATCCCAGGCGAGACCATCATGATCATAACAAAGTTCGGCAAGCAAAGCGATTCGCTTTTCCTTAAGCCGTTCGAATTCAATTCGCAACGTTTCTTCGAGGTTATCTGTCATCGTAAGATGTAATAATCGGGTTCATTTTGGGCTATCTGAGTTAATTGTTGGCTAATTGCTCTGTCTTGGTACACGCAAATCGGCACTGAAAGTACGGCGGCTAACAGCGAGCACGTCAACAGCACGTGCCCAGTTGTCTTAAAAGTTTGGTCTAAAACGTGACTGGTGCTGGTTTTTTGGGCATAAGCCCAAAGCGGACCGACTAAGAAAATGAACGCCAAAATGATTTCATATAGATTGACTCCGGTCGAAAATGGACGATTGAACATTTTTCCGCCTAAGATAATTGAATCGGATCCAAAATTGGCACAAAGCCAAACCCCCACAACAATAAATGAGGCTGCAAACACTGCGCAAAAAACTTCAAAAAGTGGTCCCAGCCTTGGCGGGGGTGCCTTGCGCAGTCTAGAAGGCGTTAGTCCCGAGAAAATGATTGCCAAAACCAACGCTAATCCCGCCAAGGAAAACCCCGCGATTGTGACCAAGATCAGCGTGACAAGGGCCAATAAAAATGTGCCCCGCCCTGGTTTCTTGGCATCCAACTGGGTTGCAATCTTTCGTAGCCATGAAGCGACCACGAGGATCGGTAGCCAAACCAGTGCAAGTAGGCAAGAACTGGGAAAGTGATCAATATACCGGCTTTCAACAAATAATGAGTCGAAAAAAGACTGGGAGCTTTCGCGTGAAGCGAGTGCATCGGCAGAGTCATTTTCAAGAAATGCTTTTTCAATGTTCCGTTTGATCTGAAGCGAGCCAAATTGGTCAGCTTGATTTGCAAGATCAATCCGAGCAATGAGTAGCACCCGATGACCGGAGGGAGCAAGCGATCTAGGTGGCAACAGAGCTGCGTCGCAAATTGAAATTGCAATTTTCATCTGAGAAAGGGAGCGCGCGTGCTTTCGAATCGTCTCTCCATTTTCAACTGTGGCAAATCGGATTGGGTCTCTTAATTGTGGCGAATTCCAGGAGATATCTAACAAATGGCGAGCCAAGCGTAACGCGCACTGGGTTGTCACATCACTTCGCATAGGCCGCAGAGAAGCTTCTTCTTCGGCGATTAAACGGGAACTGACTAGAATGAGCTGAAATAATGAGGATTGGTGATCATCCCAGTTCGAATCGTTGGCGGCAACTATCCATAATTTAGTTGCCTCCGCATTTTTCCCTTGGGTTTGCAAAACAAAGGCTTCGGATTGTTTCCAGAAACTATTGTCTGGTTCAATTAAGGCGAATTTCCGAGTGATTTGAACCAATGAGTCCTGCTCTCGCTGCTCAATCGTAAGACGCTCAAGGACTTTTGACTCGAACAATCTCACCCATAATGCCGCTCCATCGCTGGTATTTGGAGGCATTAACGGATTAGCCTGAATAAGTTCCCTTAATTTGACTATTTTTGAACGTGCGTTAGTTTGAAGAAAGGGGAGCAACAATAGCGTTCTGGCTGACGGCGAAAAAAACATGCCGGCAAGGGCACCGACCAAGACGGCATAGAATACGGAGATAAGCTTTGATCTTCTCACGAAACTTCGTTCTCAATCCTCAAACATGAAATTTTTCTCCACGTCTGAGCAAAGCTCGTCATAAACTATTAGAAATTACCGAACTTGAATAATTTTTGGCTGAGTAGGATACACCAGTTTCGGTTGAATCTTATTTTGTGAGCCGTTATTTGCCTGCGGACCATGAAATAAAATCGGGCGAGCAACATAAGTGCCTGATAATATCTGCATTAAAGCAAATGCTGCAATCGCGGCAATTCCAGCACTAATAACCGCTGGAAACCAATAAGCGTAAGATTCACGCGCACGATTTATGTTGATGATTCGCACTAGCCTGAGGTCGAATTGTTCGTTTCCCTCGTGGTTCAGGGCCCCATCTTTTAGCAATTTAAGCGAACTGGATTGCGCATTTTGTACCGCACCACAAGAAGCGCAACCTTTAGAGTGTTCTGCCATGAAAACCTCTTCTAACTCAGTTAGATCCCTATCTCCCACTTCGCATAGCAGATGCTCAAATTTTTTGCAATTTTTTGCTTGCCTCACGCTTCGCCTTCCTCACTCATCCAAAGTGTTCTGAATTTAATACGCGCGGCGTGTAGCCTAGATCGAACCGTACCCACTGGAACCTTCATTGCCAAGGCGATTTCTTCGTAGCTTAACTGTTCCAGTTCTCTTAGTACTAAAGTCGTCCTGAGTTCAATGGGGAGGCACTTTAGCAACTTTTCAACGAGTAATCGATCCTCAATTTCATCGCTTTGATGGGTCGAAGTTAAATCAAGTTCGGTTGTATCAAATTTTTTGAGCCGAAGTCGATCCATGCATAATCGCACACAAATTCGATAAAGAAACCCTCCAAAAGCACGGTCATCTCGCAATTTTCCGATTTCTCGGAATGCTTTGATGAACGCTTCTTGACTAACGTCTTCTGCTTCATGGGGGTCGCGCAACAAGTTGGAAGCTGTGCGAATCAACCGAGCACGATGCTTAGAGATTAGGTTGGCGAGAGCATCTTGATCACCTAAGCGGCATCTCGATACCCAATGCATTTCAAATACGGCGGCGTCAGAAGGCGATGGAATTGATTGGGCTGCGAAAAATGGCATTAAATTTACGACTCGATATTATATTGTATCCGACGACTCCAAACAATATTAAGTTCTAGCGAACGGTACAATTTTCAATTATGCTGGTGAGCCTCCCGGTTGAGATTTCACCGACGCTAATCCAATTCAAAGCAGATCGGGTTTTTGTTGTAAATCGATCGGTCTCCGCAAAATCTCATACATCGCAGGGCAGCCAGCCTTATATTACTTATCACGGAAAAGTAAAGATTCTGTTTATTCCGTATAGAGCAACCGAAGTACTCAGCGGCTCTATTCAATATGAGGTAACCACTTTAACTGCAGATCAAATTATCGTTTGCGAGGATCCTGCCTATACATTTAAGGGTCAACCGATAGCAGCAGGAAGTGGATATGCAAATGGCAACGTTGTTATTCACGATCCCCTAGGAGACTTCACTTGCCAAAATTTGGAGTTTAACTATAACTCCCATACCGGTTTAGCCCATCAGGCTCATTTAGTTTTCAAGGGGCTAGACATGGACGCTGAAACTATTGTGGTCGAACCTAATAAGTACATTCTTTACAATGTATTTGCAAAGGATCCTAGTAATCGCGGGATGTATTCCTTCCGAATGAAAACAATCACCGTCGAACCAGGCCAAATGGTCGAGGCAAAAAGTGTACATTCGAAAATATTTGGGGTTGATCTTGGAACCTACCCAAAGGCTGTTCAGGGTCTCGATCAAAGAACGTTGGGCTTGCGATACCCAACGCCTGGTTATAGCCTAAGCACCGGACCTAGTGTCAATTATTCATCTTCAATTTTAGTCGATCAACTTAGGGTTCTAGGAGGTGGATTTCAACTTGCACGATCCTCATTTCCATCTTATTCGCTAGAGCTATCCAGCAGTGAACTAAGCCCTGCTAAAACAACTGGACTAATCACACCAACATCGGATTTAGACAACCGTTTTCTATATGGATACTTTGACAATATCGAAGTAAATAATCCTTGGGACGAAGGGCGTTACCTGGCTAGCCGCAAAGACACCTTGAGCGCAGGCACCTTCATCAATGATCAAACAAATGATCGTTTAAAAATTCAAACTTTCAATGAGCCATTTGTCTTAACTTTTGAACATGGCGGCTCATATCGGGGGGTTGGAGGCATCGTGGATCTCCATTTGGAGTCTATAAACTTGCTCGGTCAAAACTCAGAAGAAAGAGGCGTAATCCGCGGAACTGTCGCTCCGTTAGAGTGGTCACTAGCAAGGAATTTATTGGTTCAAAGTCGAATTGATACTCAAGCTTTTGTTGGCGGACATGCATTTGCTTGGGTGAGAAGCGAGCTTGGTTTGGTCAAACTTTTCAGCCCTCACTTGCGAGTCGGAGCAGGTCTTGAACTTGGTCAAGAATTTGGAAATGCCCAATTCATTAGTGATCGTTTATATTCGCGCAACGGCTTTTTTTTCCGGGGTGACTTCGAATCCGGCCCGCACAGGTTATCCATTATTGAAAAGTTCGATTCGCAACGAGATCGATTTTATGATCAGGAAATCATGATTGCGCAGCTAGCTGGACTCTTTGAGCCCTATATTTCGTATCGATCATTTCCTGAAGCAATCCGGATTGGTATTCAAATTCGATTTGACAGTTTGTTTAATCAACTCCGAAACAGAAATCCTGGTCGACCTAAAGTAGAGAATAGTGGTATGACTTTACAAAGATGATAGATTAGCCGCGATACATCTAACGTAAAAGTGATAACCCATGTCGTATTTAGTTAACGAGATTTCCTGCCGAAATTTAGCGATTTCAACGCTACGCGAATGGCTCTTGACAAATCAACTCGGCGGGTACGCGATGGGCACTGTCTCGGGAATAAACACGAGGCGATATCACGGATTGCTTGTTGCTGCCACAATTCCCCCCGCAACGCGAATGGTGTTGCTGGAAGCAATGGACGTTTTTGTTCAGACCACTTCAAATCCGGTCGGAATATCTTCAAATCAATATCCGGGAGCTATCTATCCTCAGGGTTATCTAAATTTAACTGGCTTTTCGGCAGGCAAGCAGATTAGTTGGTGCTACGAGATCGGAAAAGACGTGGTCGAAGCAACATTGCAGATGCAAGAGCGGAAAAATGCAGTTACGATTCGATACCAAAACAAAGGTCCGAATCCAATTCAACTGACCCTCAGACCGCTCGTTTGCCATAAATTCTATCATTCGAACTTCCACGAATCGCCCGATTATCCGCAAGCCTTGAGTTTTTCGAAAAATTCAACCGTAATAACCAATGCCGGGATTAGCCTATACTTGGATCATCCCGGCGCAAAACGTACTCCCGTTCAAGGCTGGTATTACCGCTTCGAGCACCAAAGAGAAGTTGAGCGTGGTCTCGACCCAAGAGATGATCTTTTCTGCCCATGCGAGCTTTTGTATGAGCTCAAGCCAGGAGAAACTGCCGTGCTGGTTGCTGCAGATGAAAAGGGAATAAAGGCGTTGCCTCCGTTGCTTCCCGAACCAAGAGAGCGACATGATCTTGAAGAAAGATTAACCCAAGCAGCGGAACTATTTTTCGTTAAAACGAAAAACCGCTCTTCGATTATTGCTGGATATCCGTGGTTTACGGATTGGGGGCGTGACACGATGATTTCGTTGCCTGGAGCCTTATTGCATACTGGCCACATTGCCGACGCCAGAAATATTCTCAGCGATTTTTCCCACCAGATGTTTCAGGGGCTCATCCCCAATCGATTTGTTGAATCTGGAGAACAACCAGCCTATAACACAGTGGATGCGACTCTTTGGTTTGTGAACTGCATTTATCGCACATTAGAGATGGAATGGCACCGGGATTTTGCTACCAAGATGATGGCTTGCATGCGCGATATCTTCGAATGGCATACCAAGGGCACATTATACGGAATAAAAGTCGATCCAGAAGACGGACTTCTGACTCAAGGAGAGGGAACTGACTTGCAACTTACGTGGATGGACGCAAAAATAGGAGATTGGGTTGTGACGCCACGTCACGGAAAGCCAGTTGAAATAAATGGACTTTGGGTAAATGCGATGAGGTGTATGGAGTGGCTCGCAGACAAATTGGGACAAGACTCAAAACAATTCAAACAAGCCGCTGAAAAAGCGGAGAAGAGTTTCACCGAAAAGTTTTGGTATGAAGCCCATGGTCACTACTATGATACGATTGACCCAGTTGATGCTTCTCTGCGACCGAATCAGGTCATTGCAATGGCCCTTAAGTTTAGCCCTGCAACCGGACCACATGCGATTAAAGCCTTGAAAGTCGTGGCAAAGGAACTGTTGACTCCAGTTGGGCTCCGCACTTTGGGTCCAAATGAACCTGGCTATAAGGGTCAATATAAGGGCACACTTCCAGAATTGGACGCGGCTTATCATCAGGGCACTGTTTGGCCCTGGCTATTAGGTCAGTACGTTTCAGCGTTGGTGAAATTAACCGGACGGTCCGGAACTATCGATTCAGATTTAAAAGTGCGCAGGGAAGCTAAACGATTGCTCGGAGAAGCGAAAGAAATGTTGATCTACTATGGCGTCGGCGGAATAGCTGAAGTTTATGATGGCGATGCTCCTCACCAACCTAATGGATGTCCATTTCAAGCATGGAGTGCCTCGGAAATATTGCGAAGCTGGAAAGAAGACTGCACCTAATCCGTTAGAAAATTAATTACATTTTAAGCTTCAGGACGGGCAGTAGCTGCAATCGATACGTAATCAAAAAGGTTATGTATAAAACGAAAAATGATCTTTCACTTGAAGTTCGAGAGAAAATCTGTGCCCTCTGCAACGCTCAACTGGCTAATTGCATTGATTTGCAAACTCAGACCAAACAAGCCCATTGGAACGTAAAGGGCCCTGAATTTATTGGATTACATTTGCTGTTCGACAAGATTTTTAAAGACGTTGTGACTTGGGTCGACCTCATCGCCGAGCGAGGAGTGATGATGGGAGGAATTGCTAATGGCACCGTACGGGAAGTCGCAAAAGCAACCAAATTAAAAGAATATCCTCATGATATTGCAGGCTGCCATGATCACGTTATTGCCTTGTCTAGCGTGTTGGGTCAGTTTGGAGCCGGGGTAAGGGAGGCAATTGATGCGGCTGACGGCCTTGAAGATGCCGACACAGCCGATATGTTTACTCAAATTTCGCGATGCAACGACAAATGGCTTTGGTTTGTAGAAGCCCATTTGCAAGCACCCAATTAAGGTTCAATGAAGTGCCGAAAAAAAACTGCGGCATCAAAATCAGTATCCAAAAACTTGTGAGTCAATAATTAAATGCTAGCCAGTTTGCTTATCTTGCCCTATCTCTTTCATCCCTTGACGTTGTCGCGCCGCGCTGAAAAAGTTTATCTTTCAACGTACTTTGTTGATGATGGTGAGGCGGGGGTTTATCTTGCCGAGAGTGTCGACGGCTTAGACTGGCACCCTCTGGTTGATCCAAATATCCCGTTGTTAAAGCCAGAAGTTGGCGGAAAAATCATGAGAGACACATGCGTTTTTCAAGGGCCAGATCTTAAATGGACGGCGGTTTGGACCAGCGGAGGATTTGAACAAGGAATTGGGCTGGCACGGTCCGAAGATCTTGTCCATTGGTCGTCAGAATCGGAAGTTCCTGTGATGCAAGGGAGCGGTGCTATCAATGCCTGGGCTCCTGAAATCACTTATGATAATAAAGCTAGAGATTACGTGATCTTTTGGTCTTCGACAATCCCGGGAAAATATCCAGATTTGCAGAACGATGACGGCGATTTTGGACCAAATCACGTGCCATTGAACCATCGATACTATTATACGACCACCACCGATTTTGTCAATTATTCGGCTTCAAAGTTGCTTTGGGATCCTGGTTTTGATTGTATCGATGCCACGTTGCTCCATGACCGAAATGACTGGCTTATGTTTGGCAAGAACGAAACAAAGTCCCCAATTCCAGCCAAATATATATTTGTCGCCAAAGGGCCGTCTCCGTTAGGGCCATTTAAAATAATCGATCCTAAAATAACCGGGAATTATTGGAGCGAGGGTCCTACCTCCATTAAAGTAGGCAAGGACTACAAAGTTTATTTTGACGAATACACAGAAGGACGGTGGGGCATGGTCTCTTCAAAGGACCTTATTCATTGGGCGGACAAAAGTCCGATTTTGCACATGGTTCATGGTGCTCGGCATGGAACGGTTTTCGTCGAGCCACTTTCGTTTGCGAATCAATTGGCAAAAAGCTTGCAGGCAAGCAATTAACCTATATCCTGCCAAGCTTAAACATTGATGAATGTTGGGATAATCGGGGGCGGTTTAATGGGACGTGAAGCCGCTTGCGCGTTTGCAAGATGGATCGCGGTGGAAGAAGTCGGACTAGAAGCTGCAAAGCTCATAGCGGTTGCAGACGTCCACGAGCCAACTCTAAATTGGTTCAAACGGGTTGATACAGTTACGCAACTCACAACTAACTATGAGGAAATTCTTACTAATCCAGAAGTTGATGCAGTTTACGTGGCATTACCACATGCATTACATGAGAGTGTTTATGGCGCAGTAATCGACTCTGGTAAAGATTTACTCGGGGAAAAGCCGTTTGGGATTGATTTGGCTTCTTGCGAAAGGTTAGTCACTAAAATTGAGGCATCAAATTACTTTGTGAGATGTTCGTCAGAATTTCCATTTTATCCTGTTGCTCACGCCGCCTTTAATTACCTAGCACAGAATAATATCGGCATTCCGATTGAAGGTAAAAGCTTCTTTTGGCATTCTTCTGACGTTAATCCTAATAAAACGATTAATTGGAAAAGGCAAGTCAAAACTTGCGGAGAAATCGGCGTCATGGGAGACCTTGGGATGCACGTTTGCCATCTGCCGTTTAGACTCAGTATTACTCCAATTAAGGTTTATGCTCAGTTGCAAAAAATCTTTGCTGAACGTCCCGATCAAGATGGTGCAATGGTGCCCTGTGACACATGGGACAACGCGAGGTTAATCACGGAATGTGTGGTTAATAATTCTAACTTTGAATCACACAATTCTTTTCCTTTTTTGTTCGAGACTAAGCGAATAGCTCCTAGCGAAACAAATACGTGGGGATTCGAGTTAATCGGCACTAAAGGAGGAGTCCGAATAACTACTAAGTATCCAAAGACATTTATGACGTTAGAAGTTTTCGGTAATGATCAAGTGTGGCGTCAAATTGATCTGGGTTCGGAAAGCGAATTTCAAACTATAACTGGCGCAATTTTTGAAACAGGATTTTCTGATGCGTTACTGCAGATGTGGGTTGCATTTACCCTGGAAAGGAGTGGTAAATTGGGCAGTCGTTTTGGTTGTGCCACTCCGGAAGAAGCTTTGATGAGTCACCGACTTTTTGACGCCGCATTGCAATCTCACAAAACTGGAAGGGCGATTGATTTATGAAGCGTAGCGAAATAAACCGCTTAATATCGGAAGCATCTGAATTTTTTAAACTGCATTACTGGACGCTTCCTCCAAATGCGGCGTGGGATGTCACAGATTTTGGATTGAATGAATGGCAAAAGGTTGGATTAGTGGCCGTAAATTTGGCTCAAGAGCCGGAGTACTGCGAAAAGTTGATGTATTTAAGAGGTGGGATGGAGGTACCTTCACATTGCCACCGAGTCAAAAAAGAAGACATTATCTGCAGGGTCGGTCAAATGAAGGTGCGCCTATGGAGTTCAGAAAAAATGGCAAACGGGCATCCAGTAACGACCAAACGAAACGGAGTGCCGTTGGAAGTAATGTCTGGATCGCCGATAAAACTTGAAGCGGGAGAACGAGTGACAATTATCCCGGGCCAGTATCACACGTTTACATCAATAGCCAATCAATCAATAATCGGAGAAGTTTCCACCGCGAATGACGACGAAAACGACAATTTTTTTGCTGATCAAAGAGTTGGCAGATTTTCAAGTGTTGAGGAGGATCAGAGCCCAAACCCAATTCCCAAATTCCACCAAAGTAGTTAAGGCACCGTCGAGAATTTTCTTAGTGATCGCAAAAGTTTTGAGAATGGGCAAAGTACCAGCACATGGCCCAATAAACCTTTGCAATAGCTGGCATAAATCTCGCATTTCAAACAAAAGTTCCCGAATCCTAAGAGAATTTTCACAAAACTATACAATCATATAATTATAGTTTAAGCGTATAAACTTAAATAAAATTCATCTCCAGCTAAGGCAAGATAATTTTGTTAAGAAAATTGGTAACAATAGACGCGCTGGGTAGCTCGATTCGTTCGCGAGTTCCCGAAAAAAGTGTGTTGAAATTTGGTTTTTCAGAAAAAATGTCGTATATTAGGGTTACGCTAAAACGTCCTAGGACTTTTTAGCTAATTGAGGTACATAAATTATGAATAATAGCCGCAAGGCGTTCACGCTCATTGAACTTCTCGTCGTTATCGCAATAATTGCGATTCTCGCTGCAATCTTGTTCCCTGTATTTGCTCAGGCAAAAGCAGCCGCAAAGAAAGCGGTATCCATTTCAAATAACAAGCAGTTGACTTTGGCGTCCATCATGTACGCAGGTGACAATGATGATCATTTCATGACTGCGTCATACAATAACACCTATGATGACCCTTTTAATCCGAACACAATGGATGGCCTAAATCTTGACGAAGCTTGGCCGTATTTTAAGAACGAAGGAATTATGTTCGATCCGCTAGATTCGGCATCACTAGGCTCGCGCTTATATCCTGGACCAGGACAAGGTCTCACTGACCCTAACACAGTTCCACCTGCTTACTATCAGGATGTTCGACTCTTTAATCTTGCGACAACTGCAGATTACGGAATTAGTTTTCAGTACATTAATCCCGAATACGTAGATGCAACCGGAACTCACCCGACCGCAGTTTCGACTACTCAGATTGCAAGATCGGCAAATACCATTTTCGCAACGAGCTCCATTTGGAACAGAGATGCTGCTGGAAACCCGTTCGGAGGAGGAAATGCAGGAGTAGATCCTCCTTGCGTAATCGACTCTAATGGCAACGATACCAGACCGGGGTATCAACAAGGGGATGGATACTACTGGTATACAGGTTGGAATCCAACCGAACCGAAGACAGTATATGTCTTTGGCGAAACGTGGCCTTGGTATAACAGCGGTCAGACCGAAATCGTTTCTTACTCGGACGGTCACGCCAAAGCGGTTGCATTAACTCAACTTACCCTTGGCTGCAATGTGCAAGATGGCTGGGCAGGTGAAATTACAAACGTAAACATCTATCCTTGGATTTCAACTCAATAAAGGTAAATCTTAAAGTGAGAACAAAATCCTTTGGGTTGATCGGCTTATTTTCTGTCGCTCTTGGTATTCTCACGATTGCAGGATGCGGGAAGAGTTCAAATTCCGGTATCGCAGATAGTGCTAAGCAGGTTATGGCTAAGTCCACAACCAATTCGAACATGGTGCCTAAACAGCAATTGCAAGAATTGCGCTCTCACGGCATTGGCGGCAAAAAATAGCAGAGGATCAGGAGGGGGCTTTCCCGCTCCCTTCTGATTTTGCATTTTTGAATAACCCTAATCTTAAAGTGAAAAAGCTAACTAAACTTCAACTGAATTTGGTGGCAATTTGTTTGGCGATACTTTGTTTAGTTGTAATCGGCATCGGTATTCATGAAGTTGAATCACAAAACGACACAGTTGCAGGTGTCACCAAAATGGCTGGGTATTTTGAAGCTCATAAAACGAAGGCTTTCACTTTGTCAGACGCGGCTCATAAGGAATTACTTTCCCACGCGGTAGGGATGGGTGGAGGCTCTCGCAAAGCAGGCGGACCAAAACACAAATGACAATTTAGCTCTGAATAGGCAAAACGGATATCCAATCCAAGACGTCTGATCGGAGTTGACGCGGTCTAGGTTAGGTTCGCGTTGCGATTCGATGGGTAACGGCGGATCTGCAACTTAATCAATTGAGAAGGAGCAGGCGGCCCACTGAATCTATCAAGCCCATTTTTTGCCAATGGTTCCGAGGCTGGACTTACCGAGATCCTCGGGAAGCATCACTGGCTGAATTGAAACTTCGGCGTTGAAAACAAGGAATAGAGGCTCCGCCAAAGCAGGTATTCCAGATGGATCCGCAAGGTTCACAATTAAAATCGCTCCTCGTTTACCATGTTCTGCGAGAAAATACGCAGCTTCCGGTTTTAGATCATCCATTACCGATTTCATCCTGTTTTCAATTGATCCATCTCGGACATAGCTGTTAAATGGCTCAAGAGGAAAGCTAACCTGCAACATCATTCTCATATTTTAATCTCCATTGACTAGCGACCAATTCGGCTAATCATGCTTAAAAGGCTACCTGACCGATTGCATTTTCGCTAGATTAATGAATTCGCGGTGTGACAAAAAAGAATTGAATCTAAATGGGCATTCAAGCCTTTCGTCGGGACGGGGTGAAATGATAATAGCGGAAATTGCATTTTCAAAGAACCCTGCTGGTACGCTAAAAAGAACATAAATGTCTAAGCCAATCGGAGAAGAAACTAAGCCGGAAGTGCCTGCGGATCTTCGCGAAGCCCTTGCCGCAACTCCTGGCGTCGAAGCAGGATGGAAAGCTCTCACGATGATCGGGCGGCGCGATTTTTTAAGCTGGATCAACCAAGCCAAACAGCCCGAAACACGTTACCTCGGTCATTTAAAATCAAATTAGCTTTGAAGCTAAATCATTTGAAGCGTCGACCCAATTGGGAAATTTGAATTGAAATCCAGATTCCAGTAATCGCGTTGGCACCGCCCGGCGACTTTTTAATATCAATTCACTTTCTGTTCCGATTGCTCGAGTGCCGATTTCAACCATCCATGAAGGGAAGTTAAACGCAAACTTAGCCCTTACCGATTTTCCAAGAATACTCATAAATTTGCTTTCGGGAAGCGGATTTGGTGAGCATATATTTACTGCCCCGGATATCTGGGCATTATCGACATTAAACATGAGTGCATTGGCGAAATCGTCCTCATGAATCCAGGAAACAAATTGTTTGCCGCTTCCAAGCTTTCCACCAATTCCGAGCCTCGCTAGGTGAGCAAAAACATCGAAGACGCTCCCTTTATCTGGCGACAAGGTCAGTGCGCTTCGCAAAGCGACTTTTCTTGTATCTGGGGTCGAAGCTTCTTCCAATGCTAGCTCCCAAGCTTTGGCAATTTCGACGCTGGCGTTCCATTTGAAGGGTGCTTTAGGCTCGTTGCCACCAATAATTCCAGAAATTTCATCGTTAGCAGCATCAACCCGGTGGCAATAAATTGTCGCTGTGCTTGCCTGGAGCCAGACTTTTGGTGGATTCTTTGATTGGGAAATCGCTTTCCCAATAATTTTTGTGCTATTTATTCTGCTATCCATCATCTCGGCCAGATTCTTTGAAGTGTAGCGGCAGTTCACGCTTCGACCAGCTAAATTGATAATTACATCGGATCCATTTAATACCTCTGTCCAATCGCCAAGCGATTTCCCATCCCAATTCACAACTTTTGAATTTGGCAGAGTTGACTTTGTTCGAGAAATTACGACAATAGAATGGCCCATCGTCACTAAATGACGGATCAGAGATGATCCTACATGCCCGCTTCCACCAGCGATTACAACTTTCATATACTTTTGAAACTTGTGATATTCTACGTTAAGGGACGTTAAAAGAGATGGTGAAAGATTTTCCACGTAAGGACGTCGACTTTTCCTGGGCTGAAGTGCCAACCCGTACGTGGGACCCGATCGCGAGTGTAAAATGCGGAAGGATATTTTTTAAGGATGAAAAAACTTATGCATTAGGCACCGACCCATCTGGTCTCAGATTCAAAGAAATTTCAAGGCGGATGTTTTCTGGTCATTATTACCCGCCGGATGCGGTTCGATTTGACGGAAAGTTTATGCAAGAACATCGTGATCTAATAGTTGGAGATCGCGTAATTCAAACTGCTCCGCTTTTGGGTAAATTGCCTGGACCCAGTTTAACTTCTGTAGTAGAGATCTATATTTGTGAACAAAGTGACGACAAAAGTACGATTGGATATGTAACCACGTCGAAGCATTTTGCCAGTGGAATGTGGACTGCGGAACTTACCAAAACAAACGGTATGTTGATGCTCAAAGTAAGTGGAAGGGTCTGTCCTGGCCCGCTGTTTTTAATTGGTCTGCCTTATGCTCGGTTTTTGCAGTTAAGGGCATGGCGTCGCGCGGTAGAAGTGTTTCAGAAGTTATAGTCAGTAGGGTCGAAGCATTGCAAACACATTATGATAGCCCTTAGAACTAAATTTTTGGGTCTGAATTTGACAACGTTCTCCACTTCAACCCCTTCCGGATTCGCTTGTAAGGTCAACTATTAGATCAACATTAATCGACCTGATTGGTAATAAGAATTATTTTAGATTAATTCAGTCGATAGGGTGACCAGACTTCTAATTCGCTACGACCATTTCTTGCCCAGCCCCCCGAGATTGGATTTTCCAAGGTCTTCCGGCAGCATAACAGGTTGAATCGAAACTTCGGCGTTGAAAACAAGGAACAACGGCTCTGCAAGAGACGGAACACGAGAGGGGTCGGCAAGATCGACAATTAGAACCGCACTTCTTTTACCATTTTCAGCAAAAAAATAGGCCGCTTCCGGTTTTAGTTCATCCATCACCGACTTCATTTTATTTTCAATTGATCCGTTCTTAACGTAGCCATTGAATGGCTCAAGAGGGAAGATAACCTGCAAAATCATTCTCATTTATTTTAAATTCCTGTGAGCGACGAAGCAATGATTAATTGCTTATCACATCTAAAAAGGCTACCCGACATATTGCTTTTCATCTGGTTAATAAGTATCAAAGCTCCGCTCGAAGATGTTTTCAATGCCTGCGGATTAATCCGCTCAAAAGAAGCACCAGATTTCGCCTAGTCCATGCCGCTGGTACGCTAAAAAGAATAGAAATGCGCAAGCCAAATGATGAGGAAGTTGAACCAAATGTGCCTGCCGATCTCAGAGAAGCACTCGCCGCAACTCCTGGCGTCGAAGCAGGATGGAAAGCTCTCACGATGATCGGGCGGCGCGATTTTTTAAGCTGGATCAACCAAGCCAAACAGTCTGAAACACGTAATCGCAGGATCAGGATTTGCTGCGACAAAATCGCCTCGGGAAAGAAACGCCCTTGCTGCTTTGCAGTGGTTCCGATGGATTTTTATAAAGCTCTTGGCACTTCGCCCACTGCAAAGTCAAATTGGTCTAACCTAACCGCATCGCAAAAAAGAGATTTTTCTGATTGGATTGAAGACGCATCAGATAATTCAGAGCGTAAACAACGGATTGAAGAAGCATGTAAGCTCTTAGTAGCCGGAAAGCAATGCGTACCGACGTGATTTTCAAGCAAATCAAATATGAATATCCAAGAAGCAAACCAAGTATTCCAGATGTCAGTAGGTCGAATAAAGCGGGTCTTTGAGAAAACCCCAGACGATCGGCTCGATTGGTCGCCAGCATCGACTGCAAGAACTCCTTTGGCGCAGGTCGCCCACGCCGCAAACTCGATTCACCATATTCATACCGCAATGATGGGAACCCGTTACGCGACGCCAACAATGGCAGAGGCTGACGTTGAATTTCTTGAAATGGAGCGAGGCATCGCAACTCGCGAGGAGGCCCTGGCTCTGCTCGATAAAAACAGTAAAACCTATATCGATTGGCTTGATCAGTTGTCCGAGGACCGGCTAACAGACATGGTTCCGCTTCCGTTTGGTCTTGGCGAAGCTCCTCTTAGTTTTATGCTGTTGATGCCGCCTTGGCATACAAATGACCACGCTGCCCAATTGGAATATATTCAGACTTGCTACGGCGACCGCACCTGGAATTAGTCGAAGGCCATTCTGAAATTCCTTTCGCCCGTTGGTGGAGTCCAGTTGCGACGACGAGGCTAAAGGTTCCCATCCGTTGGAGGGGTGGACTCGCTCTGCGTCTGAAGTTCCCATTCAGTGGAGGGGTGGACTCGCCCTGCGAGGACGGGGTGGTTTCCCTGAATGGCAGACAGTATATGTTCTTCGGTGGGTCAGCCTTCACGAAAAGGTGTTCGCAACAAATCTTCCTTAAAGATCTTGTCGCAAGGCATGAATCGCGATGTAAAATAATTAGCATGACACTAGAGACCAAGTTGTCCCAGCGCACCATCGTCCGCGCCAGATTAGACCATGTTCGGCGGTGGTTAGATTCCGTTGTCAAACGACTAACTCCAGAAATGATGGAATGGGCACCAGTTGACGGTATGCGCACAATTGCCGCCCAGCTTGTTGAAATAGTCTCGATTGAGATGTGCACACTTATTTGGCTGAAAGAGGGAAGGCTGCCAGCCGAGTCCGAAGAGGGAGAATTAATTGGCGATCAGCACAGCTTGGAGAACTTGCGACAGAAGCTGATAATGGCCCGCCAGGCTACGCTTGACTATTTAGATTCGCTATCGGATGAAGAATTGTCGGACGAGTTGCCGTCGGGTAAGCAATGGTATGGAACCATGTGGTTGCCAGTGATGGCCCGCGCCGAGCACTTTTTGAACATCGCTGAGCATGAGTTTTACCATACCGGTCAGCTCATCTCTTACCTCTGGGCCCGCGGCGACGACCCTTACAAATGGTAAATGGTTATATGGACAAAGGTTGATAAGCGAGTTGTATTCCGCCATCGGGTTGTTCTTTAGGTCAATCGTGATAATTCTTTATGTTCGCTGGGCTTTAGACGGTAAGTAGCTGAAAGTAGGACAACCTCGGTACAGGTAAAACACGATAATGCCGAAAGTTTTCGACAATATCGAGTTGCGATTCCTGCCTTCTCTTGAAGAGGTTCTCAGAACCGGTCACCGAGCGGATTTCTGCGTCGGCTACTTCAATTTGCGAGGATGGGATCGGCTTGGCAAAGTTGTGGAAGATCAATTCTCAGGAGAAGGGGACGATATTTGTCGCCTCCTCATCGGAATGCAGCCGGTTTGTGAGGACGAGATTCGTCAGGCGTATGGTCTGCTTACCGAACACGGAATGGATTCGACCAAGGCAATCCAGCTTAAAAATAAAATGGCGAAGAAATTTCGCGAGCAGCTCACGATTGGAGCACCGACCGATAAAGACGAGCGCAGTTTACAGCGACTTGCCAAGCAACTTCGGTCAGGCAAACTAGTTGTTAAGCTATTTCTGCGGAACAGCCTCCACGCAAAGCTTTACCTTGTTCACCGTACGGATGTCGGTGCTCCAATCGTCGGCTATGTAGGCAGCTCTAACCTCACTTTCGCAGGATTAATGAAGCAGTTTGAGTTGAATGTGGACGTGGTTGACAGCGATTCAGCCGCGAAGCTTGCAAAGTGGTTTAACGACCGGTGGGACGACAAATGGTGCCTTGATATCTCCAAAGAGCTTGCCAACATCATTGAAGAAAGCTGGGCCAGGATCAAAGTCATTCCTCCTTATCATATTTATCTCAAAATCGCTTATCACCTGGCTCAGGAGGCAAGAGCCGGACTATCCGAGTTCAAGATTCCCGCCGACTTCGGGAATCGTCTCTTTGACTATCAAGTGGCAGCCGTAAAAATTGCTGCTCACCATCTTAACAATGAAAGAAGGCGAGGAGTTATTCTTGGTGATGTGGTCGGGCTGGGAAAGACCTTGATGGCGACAGCGATCGCAAGAATATTTGAGGATGACCTTGGCCTCGAAACGCTGATCATCTGCCCAAAAAATCTTGTTAAAATGTGGGAAGATTATGTCCATCGGTACCGACTTCGAGCGAAGGTAATCCCGGCATCAATGGCTTCAAAAGAACTTCCCGACCTACCACGCTACCGATTGATGATTCTCGACGAGAGCCATAACTTTCGCAATCGCGAAGGGGCCGGGTACCGCGCCATAAAAGAATATATCGCCAAGAACGAATGTCGCTGCATTCTCCTTAGTGCGACTCCATACAACAAGGCTTTTCTTGACCTTGGCGCGCAATTGCGTCTTTTCGTTGATGAAAACCAAGACATTGGAGTTCGCCCAGATATGTTCATCAAGGAATTAGGAGAACTTCAATTCCAATCGAAATATCAATGCCCACCCAGGAGCCTTGCCGCTTTTGAGAAAAGCAACTACCCCGATGATTGGCGAGAACTCATGCGACTCTACATGGTCCGAAGAACCAGGGGTTTCATCAAGGAAAACTACTCTCATTCCGATGAAGCGTCTGGAGGAAAATATCTTCTTCTCGATAATGGTGGGCGATCTTACTTCCCGGAACGAATCCCTAAGACAATTAAGTTTGAGGTCGATGACAAAGACAAGGCGGACCCTTATGCTCGCCTCTACAACCGCCAAGTTGAGCGAGAAATCAACAAGCTGACCCTTCCCAGATATGGGCTCGGCAATTATACAATCAGCACTCCCCAAGAGCCGCCCACGCCAAACGAAGCCAAGATTATCAAGAATTTAAGCAGAGCGGGAAAACGGCTAATGGGCTTTTGCAGGACGAATCTTTTCAAGCGACTTGAAAGTAGTGGTCTTGCATTCATTCAGTCCCTAGAGCGTCACGTCCTCCGGAACCACATCTACATCCATGCCATTAAGGAAGGTCTCCCGGTTCCCATTGGTGGGTACGACTCTTTCATGTTTGACATTGAATCGTCCGATCAAGACGCAGAAGATTTATTTGTGACTGGCATCAATTCCGACGCCGAAACCGAAGAGTTGATCGAGACTGAAAACCCAAGCATTCGTATGCCGACGTGCGATTCAGTCGAGTTATCCAAGAAAGCAAAGGAGGTCTACGAACTCTATTCAATCAAGTACAAAAAACGATTCGACTGGCTCCGACCGGGCCTCTTTGAGCCTACACTTTATGATGACCTCCAGGCAGACAGCGACGCTATTTGTGAAATCCTCGCCGCCAATGGAACGTGGGACGCGGGGCAAGACCGAAAGCTCAATAAACTTTATGAGTTATTGACAAAAGACCATCCAAATGAAAAGGTTCTCGTGTTTACTCAATTCGCCGATACCGTGAATTATTTGACCGACGAACTAAGGCAGATGGGCGTCAAGCAACTGGAAGGAGTTTCCGGAAATAGCGAAAATCCGACGAAATTTGCCTGGCGATTTAGTCCCGTCAGCAACGAGAAGCGTAATTCAATCAATCCGGAAGACGAGATTCGAGTGCTCATCGCCACCGACGTCCTCTCCGAGGGTCAGAACCTCCAAGACGCCCATATTGTTGTGAATTTTGATCTACCTTGGGCGATCATTCGTCTCATCCAGCGTGCTGGTCGCGTAGACCGAATTGGGCAGAAGAACGAGCAGATTTACTGCTACAGCTTCTATCCAATGGATGGCGTCGACCGCATTATTAACCTTCGGGGTCGAGTCAGGCAGCGTCTGAACGACAACGCCGAAGTCATTGGAGCCGACGAGGTTTTCTTTGAAGACATGAAACCCGATAGTCGCTACCGCGACCTTTACAATGAAAAGGCGGGAATATTAGATGGAGATGACGACAATGAGGTTGACCTTTCTTCTCAAGCCTTGCAAATTTGGAAGAACGCCATCGATGCCGATCCATCCCTCAAATCCATTATCGAATCGCTTCCAGATGTTGTTTTCTCTGCTAAAGCTCACCGGTCTGAGCCAGGAAAGCCGAACGGAGCACTCGTTTACTTGCGCACCACAGGTGGCGAAGATGCACTTGCATGGCTGGACGAGAAGGGGAATCTAGTGACCGAATCGCAGCTCGCTATTCTGAGAACGGCTGCTTGTCTGCCCGGCACTCAACCAGTTCCGAAAGCCGCAAACCACCACCAAATCGTTAGCATAGGAGTAAAGTTCTTGGTAGAGGAAGAATCGAAGATCGGGGGGCAATTGGGTAAGCCGTCTGGTGCGCGATTCCGAGCGTACGAGAGGCTCAAGGGCTACTCCGGCCGCGTCAAGGGAAAACTGGAGGACAGCGAAGAGCTTGGCAGAGTCATCCAAGAGATTTATCAATACCCGCTACGCCAATCTGCGGTTGACACCCTGAATCGGCAACTCAAAACTGGGATCACCGACGAGGATTTATCAGAGCTTTGCATCAATCTTCGTAGCGATGATCGTCTTTGCATTGTGGATGACGAACGCGAGTTTGGAGAGCCTAAGATAGTCTGCTCCCTTGGCTTGGTGGGCAACCAGTCGTGAACGCCCGTCTTAACGTGAGCCGCGTTCGGGACTTGCTTCAGGAATTCAAATTTCACGACCTATTCATTGAAGAACTTGGCTGGAACATTTTTAAATTCGAGCATGCTTTCGAGTTCAACGGTCGGTCCTTTAAGGTCCAAGGCTTAGCCGAAAAAAAAGGTTTAGCGGTACTAGTCTGCACATCAACAGAAAGTAGACAATTTCCAGGTTCAGTCGAACGTAAGCGCATAGTACGCGAAGTGGCCAAGCTCTATCACGAGCTCATCATCGTTTTCATTGATCGAGAGCCCTCTCGTCAAACTTGGGCGATTCTCAAGCGCGATGACGGAAAAGCCAAAGGGATGAGCGAAATATCTTATTTCGCTGGCAAAGGCGTCGAACATTTGGCGCGGCGAATTCAACATCTATCGTTCTCTCTCGAAGAGTCAGAGTCAATCACCATCGTCGAGGTGACCAGGCGGGTTAGCCAGGCATTGCTCGCCGAGAGGGTTACCAAGAAGTTCTTCAAAGAATTCAGCGACCAGCGCAAGGCGTTCGTCAAGTTCCTCGACTGGATTGAGGATGAAGCGAAGCGGGATTGGTATTGCTCCGTCCTGCTGAACCGCCTCATGTTCATCTACTTTCTGGGCGGCAAGGGGTTCCTTCCGGGCGGTACCGGATTCCTCACAAAGAACCTTGCCGCAAACACAACCGCAAATGGGGCGGACACGTTCTATACTCACTTTCTTCTGCCGCTGAGCTTTTTCGGTCTGGGCGAAATGAAGACCAAACGCGGTCGATTTGAGGAAATGTTCAAGAACGTTCTCTATCTGGACGGCGGCCTCTTTACCGTCCATCAGGTCGAACTCGAGTTAGGGATTGACAAAGAAGCTGTCGATAAAGGCACCTTTCCCGCTAGCACCAGGATCCCCGATGTCGAGTTCAGAAGGTGGTTCGATTACTTCGACAAGTGGCGCTGGACGCTCGATGAGGACAAGGTCGAGAATGACGGCTACATCTCACCCCACATCCTCGGCTACATATTTGAAAAGTACATCAACCAGAAGCAGATGGGTGCCTACTACACGAAGGAGGACATCACCGGCTACATCTGTCGAAACACGATCATCCCGCGTCTCTTCGATATGCTTGCTGAAACCGGCGAAAAGGGAAATAAAGCAGTGTGCCCGCTTCCCATCGGGCCTCATCCCAACCTACTCAACGACGGGCGAGGCATTAGCGATGGCGAAGGAATAGACCGCTACGTCTATCCAAGCGTCAAGCAGGAAGAGAAGCTCCCAACCGAGACCGACTACGAGTTGGAGCAGCGACGCACGCGCTGCGAGACTATCCTAAAGGACTTCGACGACCAGAAGCTTCAACGCATCGACGATTTCATTACTTACAACCTCGATATCGAAAAGCTTGCTCTGGATTTTGTCAGCAACATCCAAGACCCCGAGGTGCTGCACGCCTTCTATTTCAAGGGTCTCCAGCAAATCACCGTGCTCGATCCGACGTGCGGTTCTGGGGCGTTTCTGTTCGCCGCCCTAGGGATTCTCCGCCCGCTCTACAACGCTTGCTTGAGCCGGATGCGTTACCTGGTGGGCAAAGCGACCGGTGATGAGCCTGATGTCGTCAACTGGGGCGGGCGGCTGCACTTCGACGACCTGGACATCGACCAGAGCGCCTTTGCCGGCCTAGTACAATCAGGCGGGCCCGGCGGCGAGATTCTTGATGAGTTCCGCACCGAGGTTAAACGCATCAATGACCATCCGAGTGCCGAATACTTCATCAAGAAGTCCATCATTGTCAACAACTTATTCGGCGTGGACATCATGGAAGAGGCGGTTGAAATTTGCAAGCTTCGTCTGTTCCTCACCCTCATTGCCACCGTGGAGCGGGATGACGCTAAGCCTAATATGGGGGTCGAACCCCTTCCCGACATCGACTTCAACATTCTCGCAGGGAACACACTAGTTGGCTATTCGAGCATCGCCGACATTGACCGGCTTTGGCAAGAAGTTGAGTTGCAAACGGTCAAGAGTAACGACCGAACAATCCAGAAACAAGGCGGCATGGCATTCGAAAAGGACCACTCACGCCTCAAGAGACTTTGCGACGAGTACGCGAAGGTGCTTCAAGCTTGGCGGCTTCAACAGTTGGGCGGGTGGAAAGGGGTACCAGTTTCAAAAGATCAGGTCGTAAGGGCGGCCCAAGAAGTTCGGCCAGAGCTCGACGAAGACCTCTGGCGTCTTTATCGAACGGCTGACTTTGCCTCGACAAATGAGAACGGGAAGCGGGGAGAACTGGGCCTACGAGACTTCAAGCGTGGTCATGAGCCCTTTCACTGGTTGCTTGAATTTCCTTCTATTGAAGCCGCAGGAGGGTTTGATGTAATCGTTGGCAACCCACCGTACGTCGAGTATCCATCGAAATCCGTCTCTTACGGCTTGCCTGGCTACCAAACCCTTTCATGCGGCGACCTTTACGCCTTTGTACTCGAAAGAACCCACCGTTCCCTTGCAAGAGCAAGCGGTCGATTAGGTTTCATTGTTCCAATATCCCTAGTTTCGACCGATGGATTCAACCCCTTACGGACATTGCTTCGGAGTCATTCCAACTCAATATGGACCTCGAATTACGCGGAGCGACCCGCAAAGCTATTCAGCGGTGTTGAAAAACGACTGACCGTCTACCTGTCAGCGGCAGGAAAGCAAGGGCATCAGTTTTCAAGTCACTACTATCGTTGGCTGGAAGAGGAACGTCAACACCTTCTTCAACGGGTTCAGTACACCCAAATCTTGCGCCAACACTATCTGGTTGGCTCAAGCATCCCTAAGGCCTCTGTTCCTGAAGAGTTCAGAATCCTCGACAAACTGAGCCGACAAGGCAAGCGGATATCCGACTTCCTTCATCCAGAAGGAAAGCATCTGATTTACTACACAAGGAAGCTTCGGTACTTTGTTCAAGTCTTTGATTTCGTGCCTCGAATAGAAGAAGAGGACGGAACTGCGAGAACTCCGTCAGAGTTGAAGCTTCTTCAATTTCATACAGAGGGGCAACGAGATGTGGTGCTCGCCCTCCTAAACTCCTCGCTCTTTTTCTGGTTCTTTTCGCTGTACTCAGATGTGCGGAATGTAAACAAGCGAGAACTACTCGACTTTCCCGTCGATTTGGCCAGAATTGCGGCAGAAGACGCATCCGGCTTTCATAAGCTGTCGCAGCAGCTCATGGCAAGCTACGAAGAAAACTCCGTGATACAGAATGCCTCCTACAAGGGCGTCGGCGTCTTGAGGATTCAAAGCTTCAGACCACGGTTATCAAAGCCAGTGATGGACCGAATTGATGCTCGACTGGCGTTACACTTCGGACTGACGCCCGAGGAAGAAGCGTTCATCGTAAATTTTGACCTCAAATATCGAGCTGGACAACCCGACGGCGATACGTCAGCTGGCGGTGACGCTCGAAAGGAAACGTTTATGGCTCCTGAGGGTCCGTATGGTGTTGGATGTTGAGCTTGTCGAAGAACACCCGGTTCCGCTTCTGCGCGTCCCGCAAAATCTTTATGTAAGAAAGCACCTCGACGTAGGCGTCCAACTGCGGGTTGTAGCCAAAGTATCCAAGCTTATCCGGGGTCTTTTGAAGCCCGGCGTCCTCAGCTAGGCGTTCCATGTACGAGGTCAGGTCGCAAACGATGAACGCGTAGGCTGGAATCGTCTGGCTTTGGAGCTTGATTTCCCGCCCGAAGACATCCTTGAAGCGATTCGTGCGCAGCTCTCGGATTAGCCCATACACCTGCGATATCGGGTTATCGGATTTGAGGTCCCTACGTTCGGGCCGCTTGAACTCAACGACCACAAACGAGGAGACGGGAGAATCATCTTCCGTGAATGCCATCGCCCGGTCGAATATCAGAATGTCGGGCCGAAGTTCCGAATCGCTATCGAGCGGCTTGGTCCTGGCCAGCTTTTTGTCGGAAGTCAAGAATCGGTGATAGGTCAGCCGCTCATCAAGAAGCCAGAGATTTTGGAGCTCATAGGGAACCTCTTCAGATGTCTTCCTCATCGGGAAGACGATTTTGTGAAGCGTCTCCTCAAGAGCTTGTTTCCCCGTGACCGGGTCTACCCTCATCGACTTCTCAAAGAAATCGAGGACGACTTTTCGATGCGCCACGTACTGGGCGAGCTCGGCTTTGCCAAGGTCGTTTAACTCGTCCATGAACTCGTTCAAACGCTGGACGTAGCCGTCGAATGCAGCGTCCTCAGGTTCTTCCGAGAGTATCTCTTGCCCCCTGACCTTAAGCTCTACTTGCTTTTCGTGCTGAAGCTTATAGAGCGCGATTTCCAATTGGTCGTTTGAAAGTCCTGAGGGTACATGCTCCAAGATTTCGTTCCAATAACGCTTCATCGGTTGGAACTGAGGAGCCGTCTCCGAAATGAAATTCTCGATATGGATTGCCTTTTGCGTGTTCAGCTTGTCGATGAACTGCCACAGGTCGTCACGGACCAAATTGAGAGCGGCCGCGCGAATCTCATCGAGGGTCAACATCGGCAAGACGCTCTGAACCTCACCGACGGCGTCCGGAAACATAAAGCCGGTTCGCTCCGTCGTCACGTTGCCGTCCAGGTACTCACCTGTTACAAAGCCCAAATAAACGAATGGCTCACCGGACTCGTCCTCGAGCCGGGCGTGCAAAGTCGGAATCGACCGTTCGAGTTTTAGAGAGCGCACTTCCCTCTTGTTCGCGGCAAGAATTAGGGCGTTCGCCCTTTCCGCGACGTGATACAGCCTCACACCCCGAAAACCGAATGAGTGGCCACCAGCGACGAACGTATGATTCGTTGCGCGGTCTCCGATGTACTTTCCAAAGTAGTCGTTCAGGTCGAACGATTCGCCCGGCCCAACAAGCGTGACGGATGGGCAATCGGGGTCCATGAAGAACGCAAGACAGTGCTCAACGATTCGTTGGGCAACGATATCGAGGCTGCGCGGAGAGTCTTCTTTATAGGGCGTGAGGAAGTCTTTGAGAATAACCTTTGTGAGTCGAACCGACCGCACCGAGGGAGTTGCGCCAGCGTCACTCAAGTCGGCTCCCAAACTGAAAACAAAATCTCGGTCCCTGAGAACGCCGTTCCCGAAAGTGCTCTCTACTTGAGCCCTGCCAAATGCTTTGAGCCACATGAAGCGGCCAACGCCTTTGCCACCCCTAGCAGCCTTATAATCCGAATCGGAAGTCAGAAAGGACGCCATGTTCGGGTCGTTGAACCCGACTCCGTTGTCCTCGACAATAAATCCATTAATGGGCGAACGGGCGACGGACTCTGCATCCTCTTCAAACGCCACCGAGTCCCGTTCGACGGTCACTCGAATGAATTTCCCCGCCACCGTCCCTAGCTCTTCGAGAGCTTGAAACGAGTTCACAATGGCCTCAAGCACCGGAAGCAGCGGCTTAGAGCGCGGCAACGCCGTGTTGTTCACCCTTTGCTTGAGATTCAGCCGCATCATCGCATTCCGTCCTTCACACCCTTGACATATCCCCGAATGTTGACCCACTAAGAGTTGGAGTATTCGTCCTCCTTGTTAGTATGGTTGATTTGGTTATGAAGTTGAAGGGAGGGCCTGGCCCGACCGGATGCACCTCCTTCCGGCGGCGGCTGTAACAGCTAAAAGCTTCGACTCGCACGATTGGGGCGTGGTTAAACACTTGACTCCGTTCACTTGCTTCTGTTGCTGTGCGACCGACCCAAATGATGCGGCAGACGGGTTGAACATCTCGCGTGACAAGTTCAAAGACCGAAGTGAGCTCGAGTCACTCCTCACCCTCGCGAGAGAACGAATCCATCAAAGGAACGGCCATTTTCAAGATGGGTGGCGAAGCAGTTAATCTCAACTTTAGTGACCTGTAAGCAACACAAGAGGCGTGGCCGAGGGGAGCCGAAAGACGGATGAGTTTGACCTACGCGATTCGCTTGCACGAAAACTCACGAAAGTTCATCGAATCGGCGATTGACTACGCGAGCAAAGAATGGTCGTCAGAACTAACCTTCGCGGCAATCAAATTTGGCGGCTGGCTAGGAATTGCTACTCAAGGCTCGACCGCGGAGGCACCCGATGAGTGTTGGTGGGTCGCCGTCCAACGTGCTTGATACAAGTGCCCTCATGGATTGGCAGGATCGGTATCATTCGCCAGACATTTTCCCAACCCTCGTGAGCCTCATGGCTGATCTAATAAAGCAGGGACGACTCCTGTGCGTTGAGTTGGTTCATGTCGAGGTAGAAGATGGGCACTGCGGGCTTGCGGGACTGGGCAAAGACTCGTTCATCAATCTTCGACCTCACAGAAAACCACCTAGCTGCGGCTCTCGTAGTCGAAGGCAACTTTCCTTCACTCAAGGATCCGAACGCCCAGTTCGACGAAGGCGATGCCTATGTAATCGCGTTAGCGCAGTTGCGGGATGCTATTGTCGTCACGGCAGAAACGCCTGCCGCAACTAAGCGGAAACCCAAGCGATCCATGCATATTCCTGATGTTTGTGCCGCTCTGGGCATGACAAGCATTACGAATATCGGCATGATGCGACGCGAACATTGGCAGCTTTAGATATTTGAATCTAGCAATGCGATTTTAACTTAGGGGCGGCTGATCCAGTACTCGCCGGCGATTCCGTTTGATATTAGCATTTGGGAAAGTTGGCCCACGTGGGTTTGAAGATGCCGAATATTGAGGATTTGATGCTCCAGTTTGCCCATATCCTTATACCAAGGGATTCCAGTAGTCTCGCATTCTAGGTCCAGACCATCCACGGTGGTATCGATTTTTTTATCTACTAAGTCGATGTAATTTATAACCTCGGCCTTGCTGTAAGGTTCGACCACGGGAGGGTTCGCATCGAACCATAAATCGGTGGCGCTTTCCCGATGCTTGTCCCAGGGTTTGAAATCGTCGACGGTTTGGCCGAGATACAGGTCGGTGTAAAAGATGGCGTGGTACGCAATGCGCCAGAAATTGCGGGGATGAGTGCCGGATAACCAAATTTCGTCGGTGGCTTTTTCGACGTTTTCGCGCAGCATCGCGAGGGCCGCGTGGTATTGCCGCTTTAGGGCAAATCGGATGTCCATCGGCGGCAAGTTTACATCAATTTGGTGGGTGGGGTCTGTTGGAGGGGAATTTCGCAAATTAAAATTGCCCTTCGCACGTGTGGGAAAACACCCCGGCTTCGCCTTGCGAATCCACCCCTCTTAGAGGGGAATTCCGGAGGTAGCCCAATTTGTAGGATAAAGTATCAATATGAGCGAAGTTGATCATTTCAAAAACGAAACTCAGGAATTTGAGCGGCGGGGGCTCGTTACCCGCTTGCAATTTTGGATCCAATTAGAACCGGACGCATCGATGTTACTACGAAGGGTCGTAAACGCAAGATTTTGGGAGAGCCATTGTTGCCCATGGTAGCCAACGCGGAAATAATCGAATCGGAAGTGACGATTCCCACCCCCGACGGGTCAGCCGATGCCTACTTCGTGCATCCGACTAACGGCACGGCTCCAGGCGTTCTAATTTGGCCGGATATCTACGGTCTCCGACCTGCATTTCGCCAAATGGGCAAACGACTGGCGGAATCGGGTTATGCGGTTTTGGTCGTCAATCCCTTTTATCGCATAAAGAAAGCCCCAACCGCAGATCAAGGAACCGCAACCCCCATTGAAATTATGAGACCGATGATGGCAAGCCTCAACGAAACCACCGATTTCACTGATGCAAAAGCCTTTATTAATTGGTTAGATGCCCAGCCGGCAGTGGCTAAAAACCGGAAAATTGGAATACAAGGTTATTGTTTAGGTGGATCGATGGCATTTCGAACGGCCATTGCTGTGCCAGATCGTGTGGGAGCGGTTGCCAGCTTCCACGGCGCGCGATTGGTTACAGATCAACCCAATAGCCCCCATCTCGAAGCGGCGAAAACACGGGCTCAATTCTTGGTTGCAATAGCTGAAAATGATGATGCGCGTACGCCCGAAGACAAATCTATTTTGAAAGAAACGTTTGCCAAAGCGAATCGACCGGCAGAAATCGAGGTTTACGAAGGAGCAGCTCATGGATGGTGTCCACCGGACACTCATGCTTATAACGAGACTCAGGCAGAAAGGGCATGGGGACGGCTGCTCGCTCTTTACGACCGGGCACTATAACTACGGGACGCATTCTTCAATCCAGTTTCAATACCGCAAGTTGACCAGGGGCAACCGTGAACTCTTCGGCTTTGGCATCCTTGCCGCAAACACTTCGCTGGGAGCTTTTGTGGGGTCACATTCGTTGCCGAGAATGTAGAGGTCCCGCGGCCACCAGGGATTGTTGAGCCGGTCGACCGGGGTAAGTCGCACCGTAAGGTGGAGGATTTTTGGGGCTGGCGACTCAATGGTCAGGCGGTAATCGCCAAATGAAGATAGAAGGCAGATTTCACTGCCTTTTTTTGCTTCATTTCCATCCGCGCTCCCGGTGCCCAGGCGCACCGAAGGACTACCTCGCCGCCCTTTGGCCCTTCGATGATTGCCCATAAAGAATCACCGCCAAGTCAGGCTTGCATGATATTCTCCGAATTTTAATCCGGCTATTTCTTCGGCCAAATTTCGGCGCAATTCGTCCCGAAGTGCGACTGCGCCGGAAGGCATAAAAGTTTGCATATCGTCTATGGACGATGAAAATTCTTGCCACGTTGCGCTAACTTGCGGACTCCTTTAGAGTGTCTGAGCAGTGGGACGATAGAGGATTTCGTTAATATCGACGTCGTCTGGCTGCTCCATCGCAAACGCAACCGCGCGGGCAAAAGAATCCGCCGGTATGGCGTATTCCTTGTAGAATTCATGCATATCTTCGGAGATCTTCGGGTCGCTGATGGTGTTAGGAAGTTCGGTGTCAACTGCCCCAGGCGAGATTACGGTGGTTCGTATTCCGTACGGCTTTACCTCTTGCCGAAATCCTTCTGAGATGACTCGCACAGCGTGTTTCGTTGCCGAATACACCACTCCATTTGGACGCACAACGTGCCCAGCAACCGAGGAAACATTGATGACATGACCAGATTTCTGCTTTTTCATGTAGGGAAGTGCGGCTGCAATTCCGTAAAGGACACCCTTGATGTTTACATCGATCATCTGGTTCCACTCATTGATTTTCAGTTGCTCAAGTGGTGAATGAGGCATGAGCCCGGCGTTGTCAATAATCACGTCGATTCGATCGAATGCTTGAACTGCTCGGTCGACGAGGTTCTTGACTTGGTCGGGGTCGGTTACATCGGTTTGAACGGCGATGGTACCTCTTTTAAGCTCCGCCGCGAGCGTCTCAATTCGATCCATTCGGCGTGCACCAAGAGCCACTTTCGCCCCTAATTTGGTCAGATGCCGCGCGGCTGCTTCTCCCAATCCGCTACTTGCGCCAGTAATGACTACGCTCTTGCCTTCGATGTTTTTGCTCATAATGATCTCCTGAATGGACTCGCCAAATCTTGGTTAATTAGTCCTACGATTGGGTCGGTCAAGATGAGTGAAACAGTTTTATGGAACTTGGAAATCGGCCTGAACGGTCTCGAAGTGGATATTATTTTTCGAAGGCTTGGTCCAATTGGAGCCTCGGTGTTCGTTAGAGATTCAAGATACTTATTTATGAGAAAAATCAATGTGCTCGAATTTATTTCGCTTGATGGGGTGATCCAGGGTCCGGGAGGGCAAGACGAGGATACCAGCGATGGTTTTGAACTTGGCGGTTGGATGTGGCCGCATTCCGACTCTATCTCATCTGGAGCTATGAAAGAATGCATGGAGATGCCGTTTGATTTGCTAATCGGGCGCAAAACTTTTGACATTTGGGCGCCGTACTGGCTGGAGCACAATGAAGTCTGGCCCGGTGTCAATACCGCTACGAAATACGTCGCCTCCAACACAATCACCTCTCATAAATGGCAGCCGACCATATTTCTAAACGGAGATGTAGCCAGCAAAATCGCTAAACTTAAGGACCAAGACGGACCGGATTTGCACGTCTACGGAAGCTCGAATCTTCTTCAAACTTTAATGAAACATGGTTTAGTCGATGCATTTTGGCTCAAAATTTATCCGATCACGCTTGGCAAAGGAAAGCGACTGTTTGGCGACGGCACAATCCCAGCTGCTTTCAAATTGTCGGATTGCACGATCACCACCAAGGGGGTCATTATCGTCAACTACGAGCGCGCTGGCGTGGTTCCAATCGGCGGCCCAAAATGATTTGGGAGTTTTGTCGGTACATACGTGACTAGGTTCTGTTGCGGAATTTCCAATCGACTAGGGGAGGGGGCCGAGGTTGAGGTACCTTTAAGTGTCTCGCTCCGGTCGTCTAGCGGTTTAGGACATCGCCCTCTCACGGCGAAGATCGCGGGTTCAAATCCCGTCCGGAGTACCACAATGTACAAAGCTCGTCCTTGGGTGCAGTTTCGACCAATCCCTCAAGCCTCTTGATATGTCCGTGAAGGACGGTTCACCCAATCCTATTGAGACACCCATGGCGTATGACTTGCCGGTTGCTTGGCGAAATGAATCGCTTAAGTCAGTTCCGAGTTCTTTGATGGTCGCACTAGCGTTAATACTGGTGTTGGCCGTCTGGAGATGGTGAACCAGTGCCCCTTGTTCTTCATCGGGGATTTCACGCTGCTCAATGATTTGCTGGAGTGGCGACGAGCGAGACAATGCAAGTCTTGCTTCGACATCGCGCAGGGCCTCCATGAAGACGAGAAGGTAGCCCTGCTGAAGGTTGTCAGTGCTAAAACGTGTCCCGAATGAGTCCCTCCAAGTAACAGCGCCCAAGTCGAGGTCGTGACCGCCTGCGGCCATTTCCCACACGTAGTCGTCCATCTTGAGGTTGGAAGGAAGTTGGTCATCGGGAAGAGGATCTAGCGTCTCTCGAACCGTTGGCTTGGGACGGAAGCGATAGGATAGACGCGCCTTACCGTTTGGCAGAACGCCTGTGAAGGGAAGAGCTTCTTCATTGGGCTTTCCAGCGTAATCGGAGAATTCAATCGCAATCAGAACGTGCTCTGGCTTCTTGAAGGTCAAGCCGACAGGTAAGTCTTCGGGTTGCAGGCGTCGGCGTAGTGCCGTGATGTTTCCATCTAGCACGAATCGAAGTGCTTGGAACAGGTTCGTCTTGCCAGAGTTGTTCTCCCCAATGAAGCACGTCACGCCCTCGCCGATTTCTAAATCGAGATCGCGAAAGTTGCGAAAGTTCTTCACAAAAATTCGACTGATGTACATTAGGGTTGACGACCGCGTTGCCGTTGATGCGCAAGCTAGGGCTTGAAGCTAGGTCGAGCTTACCGCGATAGCCTTCGCTGGCTTCTGGAAGAGGCACCCTCCTACCAGGGGGCCTTGCGACCAATTTGCAAATGGTCTCGGGCCAAAGAATGGAGCGGGGAGTCAGCGGCACGGCTCCCCACGGGCCGCCTTAGACTTCGGGAGCCAGTCCAGTGGCCTTCCCCTCCTTGCCGACACAGCACGGTTCTTGCTTCATCCGTTGATAGCGACCGTCGTGCATTTTACGTACGGCCCGGTCACATCGTCCCGGATACGTGCTTGGCTGGAGGATTGGTGAACAGACTTAGCCGAAGGACGCGGACGAGCGCGGTTCTCCACCAGTTCATCCAACTTGGCTGTTTTTCCCCAAAGGACAAGAATTCGGAACGCTGCGACGACCCTAATGCTGTCAAGGACGCCGAAGGCGCTCGTATTATCCTTGACAGCATTAGGGGCGGCGCTGCATAATCAAGCCCTTCTTGGGGAAACCAGCTGAGGGTCGAGCCTCTGTGACCGCCATAGAGACGTGTTTCGTCCCTTCCATGGGTTCCGAGACCCGCCAAATATTGCCTAACAGCGAAGCTGCCGGTCGAATCCGGAGCGCGGAACGGTGGGCACCGAGGTGAGAAGCGCCCGTCGGCAGCCGTCAGAGCGAAGCGGGACCATTTGCTCACCGCTGCTCGCCGGTGCCCGTTAGGGAGGGGACCCACGATAGTGGGGAGGCTGCGACAAGGGGAACGTCGGTCCAAGGAGGTCGTTTATTGCGGCCCAAAAGGATTGAGCCGCGCCGATCTCCGTTCCTCTCCGAGATATTCGCTTCGACCCTAGCCGGAAACGTGTAAGTGAACCCCACACCTAGCGACGCCACAAGGACATCACGCCCCTTAAGCCAGCGCCCTAGTGCTCGGCTCGGGGAGATGTCCCAGCTGATGAGCCCCGCCATTCTGCCAGACCGGAATGGGATATAATCTCAGCCATGGGCCGCGCAATATCGCTTTTTTCAGGCTACGAGCAGAAGGAGAACAGGACAACAAACTATGTCCTCCTCATGCTGAAGCTGGTGTATGAAGAAAGCCCGTCGTTGCTCGGAGAAGTTCTCTCGGCGTTGGTCGGCCAAGATATTGGGGACGCCGTTGGAGTCGAGTTTCGACAGCAAGAGCGAAAAGGAGGGAGCGTTCCTGATGGCCTAATAGCTCAGCGTCCCTTCGAAGTCTATGTTGAAACCAAGCAATTCGATTGGTTTTATGACGACCAGATTGAAGCGCATTTGCGAGCGTTGGATTCAAGCGGTCCCGGTTTGAAGGTTCTTCTGGCTCTCTCGAACTTTGAAGAGGATGATCTTGACCGCTTTAAGACCATCCACGTTCTCATAGAAACCACTTTCGCGAATCGGCTGGCGTTTGGAGCATCGACATTCGAAGATTTGTTGGAAGCGCTCCGAGCATTAGAACTCCCGCCCAGCCTTCGGGATACCGTCGGAGACTTCGCCGAATATCTCGACCATGGCGGGATGTTGCCTGGATGGAGAACGCTTCTGGACGTAGTGAACTGCGTGACCACTACCCACGAAATCGCAGGCGGGGTTTATCTATGTCCGACTAACAAGGGCGCCTATCAGCACCTGCGATCAAAGTTCTTTGGAATGTACAAGGATAAAGCCGTTCGCCTGGTCGCAGAGATCGAGGGCGTCGTGGATCTACTCTCGGAGGATGAAGTGAGCGTTCGATGGATAAACGGCCAATTTCAAAAAGCCGAGATGATCAAGACTGCGAGAGACAAGCACCGCGAGTTTCGGCCGGGCTGGTTTCCTCATCGTGTTTTCATTCTTGGCCAGCGCTATCCGACCATGTTCTTGAAAGACACAAAGGGCGGAATGAGGGGCAGCAAGCAATACTTCACTGTTCAGGCCACTAGCGCCCAGGCGCTTGCTGAAAAACTGAATGGGAAGGATTGGTCAACTTGGCTTGGATAGTCTCTATAGCCCATGAACTACGGCCTTGTTGCTCGGCTTCGTATGCATCTTCGCCGCCAACTCTGGTAAGCAGGGTTCAGACCCAGCGATTCGGTGGTGCGTGCTTGGATCTAGCGAATGACACGGCCAGAGTTTGAAGAGAAGGCGTACGAGATCCCTCTGTGCATGCAGTTGTTCAACTCGCGGGCGATCTTCAGTCCGGGGCAAGTATTTGAGAGCCTGCTCGGATTCGACGTTGCCGGCCTGGTTGCCGACCCTGCAGTATGGAGGCGCCTGGGGTATCGAGCGGTTCCCAGTGCCGTACGGCTTTCCACGTTCAATCTGAGATCGGCCTCTTTCGCGAGTAATTCGCTTCCGAGCTTCCCAATCAACCTGCTGCTCCAAACCAAGCGACCGTCTTCTCTCGTTCGGGTTCCAGCACCATTTCGGGGGAACCTCTCGTCGCCTCATTATCGAATTGTGTTCGAAGGTCAGCAGCACTCGGTCTTATCCCGACTCCAAAGAAGGCTCGCGAGCCGCGGCGTGGTCGCTTATGCAACTCCGGTGTTCTGCGACTGGCGATCCCTGTACGACAGGATCCAGGACGGCCGATTAGTTCAGAATTCGAGCTTTCCAAGCCTGAAACGCGTCGCCCGCCACACCGCTTGGCTTTACGACAGACCAGGCTGCATTGGCTTCGGTCATAGCGCTCCAGAATTCATTGAAGATGCGGATCTCTTTGGCCAAATTGAGCGAGCGCGGCACGCTCTCGCGCCAGACAGCGGTGCTGGGCGGTCAGCGGAGGCTGGCATGCGCGCTCTGTCCACCGACACATACGAAAGGCTCGGAAGGCTCGTGAGGGATCTCTACATAGATGGAGTGCTGCCATTTTCACGAGAGAGCATGAGGCCGCTAGTCAGTTATCTTGGACGTGATGCCGCAACCTACTTCCTCACACAGGTCACATTCATCCAACTCGGCCTTGTCTGGGCTATAGCCTGACTGCTCGTCAAATGGGCTCTGGCCATGTGCCTCCCATGAACACTGGCAGCAAAAGTCAGCCGCTATAAGCCGAAGCGCTACACGTTGCGGTAGACTGATATATCAGTGGATACAGTGCAGAACGGAAAAGTGATAGATCGAGTAGCCGAGGCCCGTACGGTCCAGCAGATCGTTGAGATCATAGACGGTCGTTCAGAGGCAAGCCAACGCCGTATCCTTCAGGCGACGCTAACCATCCTTGGTCACGATCAGAACCTCCGGATTCAGACGGGACAAGAAGTGGCGTACGACGTAAGTCCTACAGGCATGCCCCGGAGTTATCCTGGGTTTACGGAGGACACCGCAATGTCACCAAAGCAGTTCTTGCTCGAAAAACAGCCTCGGTCTGACGTAGAGCGAATCGCCTGTCTGGCGTACTACTTGACGCATTTCCTGGACACTCCTCACTTCAAGACCGTCGACTTGAGCAAGCTCAATACAGAAGCGGCCCAACCACGCTTCTCCAACGCTGCTAACTCCGCCAACAACGCCCTCAAACAGGGATATCTCGTTCAGGCGACCAAGGGTAATCGACAACTGAGCGCTGCAGGTGAGCAGTTCGTCCGGTCACTTCCCGACAGGGAGGCGGCGCAGACGGCGATGGCAACGACCAAGCCCCGGAGGCGAACGACTCGACGAGTATCGCGAAAACCGGACCCGACTCCGTGAACGCCGCATCTCAACCTATGACTCGCGCAAGCGTATTCAATCATAAAGGAGGAGTGGGCAAGACAACGCTCACCGTGAATCTTGCGTTTGCCCTAGCGGAAAAGGGTCACCGAGTGCTCCTTGTTGACTCAGACCCACAATGTAATTTGACGTCCTACCTCGTTGAGGCAGAGGTCGTGGACGAGTACCTCGACAGTTCTGATGGGCCAGGCGGGCGGACAATATGGACGGCCCTCAAACCCGTAAGCGAGGGAGCGGGAGACTATAAGTCCGTTCAGCCAATAGAGAGGGCTGAACGGCTTTATCTCCTTCCGGGTGATATCCAGCTTGCCCAGTTCGAGTCGGATTTGAGCTCTTTTTGGATGGAATGTCAGGGGCGGAAGGTCCGCGGATTTAGAGGAACGACGGCGCTCAGCAGGCTCGTATCGGAGATGGCCGCGAAGGTTGACGCTCAGTTCGTCTTCTATGACTCGGGGCCGAATATTGGTCCGCTGAACAGGGCCATCCTCTTGGATTGCCACGTCTTTGCTATTCCGACAGCCTGCGATTCTTTCTCACTCAGGGCTCTGAAAACGGTTGGTCGCGCTCTCTTTGAGTGGATATCTGACTGGTCCGTGATCTCGGACCTCGCCGGGCCCGACGTGCCATTGCTGCTAGGGCAGCCCAGCCTTCTTGGTTATGTTCCCGCGGGGTTCCGAACCTACGGGGCGCGGCCGGCTGAACCTTCAAACCGGATCTTGCCGCTGATAGAAAAGGAGGTCAACTCTCAGGTTGTCGAGCTTCTAACCCGGATCAATCCCGCGCTTGCGGTTGGAAAACTCGGCGACTACAAGCTTGGCGAAGTGAAGCAATTTGGCACTCTCGTGACGGTTGCTCAACAGGAGGGACTGCCACTGTGGAAAACCAGCGGCGGGGCCCCTTATCAAAGAGAAGAAGCGAGCGAAGCGTTCTATGGACTCGCGGATCGCTTCCTGGCTCGCGTTGGCTCATATCAGGAGACGTGGCAGAAATAGACGTAGACGGCCAAATCCAGGAGCTTGTCGAGTTCTACAAGTCTGAACGCGACAGGGTCATCTCTGTGTCGCTTAGTCAGATCGAAGCGCCGCTAAAGGGAAGTGCGAGGCTTTCAGAACTAATCCACTCGTCGAAGTCCAGACTAAAGGATCCCGACCATCTGAGAGACAAGCTCCGTCGGAGAAACGCAAAGCTTGCTAAGGAGGGAAGGGCGTTCGATATAACGCAAGAAAACCTATTGACCTCAATAACTGACCTGGCTGGCATTCGGTTGCTCCACCTGTACACGAAGCAACTCCCCGACATCGACGCTGCCCTCCGGGAAGTGTTCACCGAGAACCGATACGACCTCGCGGAGCAGCAATTCGCCAGGATTTGGGATAACGATCTCGCTGAACAATTCAGGGAGTGGGGTTTCGAGGTCCAGCATAGCGAGAACTATACAAGCGTGCACTATGTCATCAACACCGCGTCAAAAACGGTGGTTACTTGCGAGATCCAAGTCCGGACACTTAGTGAGGAACTCTGGGGAGAGGTGGATCACGCCATCAACTACCCGCATCAGTCTCCAAGGCTGGCATGCAGAGAGCAATTGAGGGCACTCGCTCGCGTTACGTCAAGCGCCACCCGCCTTGTGGATTCGATCATGATGACTCACGAAGAGCATCCGATCACGTAGGCTCGGTGACCAGTCCAGATTCCTAGTCTACCCCACACGACAAGGATTCCTCCCTAGCCTATGCTGCAGCAGTGTCCAGAGTTCGCAAATCGTCCGGTGCGGAGTACCAATTTTCGATGTTGGCGAACTTATAATGGACGCAGTGACATATCGATGACATCGCACCCTTTCCTTTTTCTGGCATGGCCAAGATCGAAGGGTTCAGATCCCGTCCGGATCATCAATATTTGATGGAACTGAGGGAAACCACCCTGTCAGGCCTGAGGCTGCCACCCTTCGACGAGGGGAATTTCGGAGGCGGCCCGCCACGCCTCGAAGCCGGAAATTTCGTAGGCGACCTGCTTCTCAGCAAAGCGAAACTTCGGAGGCGAACTGCAGACCTCAAGGGGAATTTTAGCACCATAGACCACGAAATTTACGAAGCAGGGATGGTACTTAGTTTCATGGAGTTACCGATTAATTTCAAAGCGATAACCGTATCGGCACTATCTTGCAAAGAACTGGGGACAGTGATCACTACCCCTCGAGCAGTCTGTACAAACTTAACCGGACTACCATCCATCGTCTGAGCACTAACAATATCCATGGGCAATGGCGGTAGCTCAATCGAATCTCCATGCCATTGAAGTATATGAATAAACACAGTTCTGCCTCTGTGAGTTGAAACATAATCAGCGCCGGGTAAGTAGGGACCTCCTCGAGTTCCATAAACCGATGGACCATTTACTTTCATCCACTTTCCAAGCGCGTGCAGTCGATCTTCTTGAGTTGGATCAACTGTTCCATCTGGGCGAAGTCCGATATTTAAGAGTAAATTTCCGTCACCGCCAACGCATTTTGCTAAAGTTTGAATGCACTGGACCGACGACTTATAAACATCATTAGGATCAAAAGCCCACTGGTTACCAATTGTCATGCAAGTTTCCCAAGGATGCTGATCGTCAAATTTGCCAACGGTTTGCTCGGGGGTTGAATAGTCGCCAGGCAGCCCGCAGCGATCATTGATTATCAAGGACGGATTGACTGCTCTCATCTGCTGGAAAAGCGTAGCTGCATCCCAAAAAGATGCGCTGTGACCCAGTCCATCAAACCAAACTAAATCCGTTTTTCCGTAATTCTTAAGCAGTTCAAGTACTTGATGATGAAAATAAATATCATATTGCTTTTGGTTGGTTACATAGTCGGGATTATGCAGGTCTGGTGGCGAATAATAAACGCACCAATGAAGGTTTGCTTTATGAGATGCATTAGCGAGTTGGCCCACAATATCTTTACCATAGGGTGATAGCTGACTCGTGATTTTGTAGTCGGTATACTGGCTATCAAATTCGCAAAAGCCATCATGATGCTTGCAAGTAAACACGATGTATTTCATGCCCGTTTCTTTTGCCAAATTTGCAATTTGGGTGGCATTAAATTTAACCGGATTAAATTGCTTGTAAAGCGAATCGTAAATTGTAGCTGGGATTCCGCCTGGGTTCGGCCCGGATGGGTTAGGGTCTCGGCTCCAACTTATCTCTTTTCCCATCAGGCTAATCGGTCCCCAATGGATAAATAGGCCGAATCTTGCGTTAGACCACCATTTTAATTTGCTGGGTATCGGGGCAGGCAGGGTGTTCGGCAAGTTCGAAGCAGGAGGCACGTTCATGGACATTAATGCCGACGCAAAACAAATCTCAGCAATCATTTAAGTATCTAATGCATACCCGATTAAGTTGATTTAACTTGATTAGTTAGGGAATTCCGAGCCAAGTTTGCTTGTAAATCCACTCGCGAGCTAAGTCGATTTGATCGTAGTGATGGTCTCCAGATTCCGTTTCCCCAGGAGGCGTATTGGACCTCATCGACCAATTTCCATTTCCGTCAATTTCGGCAATTTGAATATAGGACCCTCGATTTGAATAGGGAACTGGCGGAAAACCCTTGTAAGGAATGGAGGGAGCGACGTATCGCGAAGGAATTCCGATATCTTTAAAAGCAGCCAGAAATATTTGCTTGGCGGATCTTCCCGCAAGATAATTGAAATGCGATTTGCCATCCAATGCCGCCAGGATAACCGAAGGTTGCAAAATGGTATCAAAAAATCCCGTTCCTAGAAAATTGCCGACCGAGGTCAAGAAAAGATGCTTTCGGATTGATTCCTCAAGCTTTTGCCAGCCCTCTGAAGCAAATGAACCATCAAAATTCCATCCTTGATATCCATTAATCCAAGGCGGAGCATTTGGTATCATAGCAAATCGTTTTAACGCGTCCCAATTTGGATCCTGCCGGGCGATGTCCCATGCGCATCTTTCAACATCAGTAGTTGTAAGTTTTAAGTTATGAAGGTTTCTTCTAATAAGCGATGTATGAAAAATCGACCCCCAGGCGGGAGTGTCTCCATTAAGCCACCAAGAAACGGGCTTCCCATTCCAATCAAACAGCAATCCGTTTTGAGGGTTGAGGGATTGAGGCATTTTTTCAGGTTGGATCATTCCCAGCCAGTCAGTAGCTGAACTTGCTATTAGTGGTAGCCGAGGGTCTGTATTCGAATGCCGAGCAGGCACTAATCCACAATATCGCCACCCGATATTGCCTTGTTTGTCCGCAAAAAACAGATTGAATGACATCGTCACTACCGACCCAGCTTTAAGCGCATCTTGGGCAGTTTTAGCGGAATAAAGTCCATACAGAGCGGAAAGCGATTGCAATTCTTGATTCCTACTTGCGCTTCTTAGGATTACCAAACTTTTTTCTTGGGATGACCGAAGTATGGATGGTCCCCAATTTGTGCGCACCTGAACATAGGTTTGGGATTTATCTCCAGCTACCGGGATTTCAAAATTTATTCTTTCGAGCGGCTTTGTTTTTCCATCAAAATCAAAATGAGAGGCATCGGGAGAATGATACACAAAGGCGTCTTCCGTATCGGCTACGCCGCTGGTTATTCCCCAAGTCACGTCGCCGTTTGAACCGATGACTATTCCAGACATGCCCGGCACATCAATACCCGTAAGCGAAAGCCCTGGACCTCTTAGAGCAATTTCATGGACAATGGAAGGGTCGGAGAAACCCATTTGCGGCCCAGAAAGCAAAATCGGGGTGCCAGTAGCCGATCTCTTGCCACTCACGGCGATGCAATAACTTCCGGTTCGGTAGGGAACCGCTAATTTGTTTGCGATCAGTTTGCTTGATGTTGATTCGGCAATGTTTAACGCGGGAAGCAATTCAAAAATAGAGATTTTAGGAAGGGAAACAAGCTGAGCTTGAGTGATCTCGTTGGTCGGATTTTGAAATGTAGGGTGCGGTTTTCTGGATAAATCATCTGCATCTGAAATCGTAGTTGGAGCGGATTTATCTTGAATAAAGGCGATATCGTTAAACACATCAAGAATGTGGTCTCTTAATTGGGGGCGAGATTTGAGGTATTGCAGAAGAGCCCAATCGCGGATTTGACCCGCACCGCCTCGACCGAATAATTTAAACAGGTAGATCGATATAGAGGCGGAATCGATTGCGGACCATGGCTGAGGGGAGATATGTGCACTTGCATAATCTGGCGGCAGACCTTCGGACTGCATGAAAAGATTTACTCCAGCCGCGTATGAATTTAGATTTGCCTGGATATTTGGCGGCAATTTATCAATTTGATCTTGGACCTCGGCTTTCGTGTAACCGGTTTGATCGATATTTCGGTCCGATTGAACTCCAGTGGGTCCGATTAGCTCAGCTAGGTGTCCCTCGGATAAGTGCCTACTGAGATCCATCTGCCAGAGGCGGTCTTGGGCATCGGCATAGCCTTGACCCTCAAATAAACCGTTAAGGCTATCAGAAGTGACTTTGGGCACTCCGTAAGAGTCCCGGGCGATTACAAAGGGATTAGATGAAACTGGATTTTGGGCTTTCAGCCAAATCGGATTCAAGACCAAAAACGAAATCAAGCCGACCACAAAATTAAGACTACTCCAGCTTGCGGGAAATAGTCCCGCAAGCATCTAAGTATCCGATTAATGAACTTGGTTAGTCGTTAGAGAATTGAGCGATTTCTACCAGAGAGACTCTTTGGTCCGGTTAGCCGAATCACGACATATACCACCGTCGCTAAAACAAGTGCCGGGATTAAAATATGCAGTAGGATCAGAAAAACTCCTACCGCGATTTTAAGAGCCAAGAGTGCACCTACAATTAAGAGTGCGAGGACAAAAATTGATCCGAAAGCATTAGCCATTTTATTGATTTTCCTTTTTACAGACTTTTTAGTCTTGAATAATAATACAGTATTTTTCTTGAAAAAATTCAGAAATCTTAAAGAATTGTCAAAATTTCTCAAATAGTCCTGAAAAATAAGGCAAAATATCTAGATTGTGAGGCGGACTTATTAAACAAACTTACCTATGATTAAGTAGATTAGAAGTATGGCTTTGCCCGTATTTCACGTCCAACAACTTCCGATTGCCGAGGCGAACCCGCTGAGATTTAACTCAAAACTTGCAGTTGATTGGCTGGTTCGATTTTTGCGCCAGGAATGCGTTGAGCATCGTGGCATAACGGAAGCGGTGATTGGTCTGAGTGGCGGAGTTGATTCCGCGGTGGTTGCTTATTTAGCGGCTAAGGCGTTTGGTGCAGATCACACCCATGCTGTCATGATGCCTTACAAATCATCGTCTCAGCAAAGTGTAGATCATGCCCAGATAATTGTCGACCAACTTGGGATTAAGTCGCAAACGGTCTCCATTTCAGATATGGTCGATGGGTACGCAGACTTCTGCCAAGACGAAGTTTCGCCTCAGCGTTTGGGCAATATCTGCGCGCGATGCAGAATGATCGTGATGTTTGATCAATCAAGCAGACTGAACGGCCTGCCGATCGGAACGGGAAATAAGAGCGAACGGTTGTTCGGATATTTCACTTGGCACGCGGATGATTCTCCTCCGATTAATCCTTTGGGCGATTTGTTTAAAACTCAAGTTTGGGATCTCGCGAGAGAACTAGGGGTGCCGAATGAGATTATTGATAAACCGGCATCCGCTGATTTAGTGAAAAACCAAACGGATGAATCGGATTTTGGGATTACTTATCTAAAAGCAGATAAAATTCTTTACTATATGACGGCGGGATATCCGAAAGAAAAGTTGGTTGAAATGGGATTCGATCAAGGCGACGTGAACCTTGTCTGGCAACGAGTAGCATCGACCCATTGGAAACGCAGGCTACCAACCGTAGCGATGATGGGCTACAGCACAATAGGGGAATACTACCTTCGTCCGGTTGACTACTAACTCGTTGGTTCTAGTAATCAACCGACCAGATACCGGATGCACAGGATGCCCATTATCCGATCTCCTCTGAAGGATTTATTATTTTGTGACGCCTTCGATATAAAGCGGGACTTTTTCGCCTTCAAATCCAGTTGTAAATGCTCCAAGTAAGGAAGCGAGATCTGGTAATGCTCCAGCACTTGCAAGAGCTTTGCCAGCTAGAATGCTCTTAATCTGATTACTGCTATCCAAAAAGTGAGCGCGCGTTTCAGCGTCTTTTGTCTTTGGAATTTCAGTGTCAATTGCGGACTTAAGATGCATCAAATTCATGCGGGCAAGTGATCTAAACTCGGTTGGAGATGCACCGGCACCATTTAATCGATCATCCATCTCGTACAGATATTGACTCTGGAGATTTCTTCGCAAAAGTGAGACCGATGGGTACTTCTGGGAGAGTTCGCTCCAAATTGAATTTTGAACCTGAGCGATCATTTCACCAACTGTATAAACCGGTGAATCACTCATTGCCTCGTTATCAAACATTCTCTGAGTCCTAGAATCAGTGAATAAAGTGGTGAGTAACGTCTTTTGAGAACTTAAAATAGAACTTAATGTATCTCCAGAATTAACCCGATTGAGCACCATAGGATTGAGCAGACTTTGAGGGAAATGAAGCCCCTTATCTAATATGAATTGCACCGCTTGACGCTGAGTGGTGGCTGGAACTGGCACAAAGACGTTTCCGCCTCTGCCGCTATGGTAATCCGTATCATTTATCCCGCCGATGAGTTTAGTTACGTGGACTAATTCTAGGAGTCTTTGACCTAGTAGAGCCCTATACATAGCTTCAAGTTCTGAATAAGGTTCTCCGTAAACTATCGTGCCGGACATCAAATACCCAGCAGAACTATCAATATTTTTTAATCCATAAGTGGAAGCCAGAATTGGGTTATCGCCAATGTCTTCGCTTTCAACCGAGGGATCGTTTCGCTCGCCCAAATTCCCGCCTTCATAGCTTCCAAATCGAACGGTTTTATCGGTTACTTGCTGAGAAAGGTAATCGTCTAGTCCTTTCTTTTCGGATTCAGGAGTGTCGCCAAGTGGAGGCATGTAGCCATATTTAATTGCGAAGTAATCGTACGGACCAATTTTAGGGATTAAGTTTGCATTATCGCCAGGCTGGGCTACGTAGTTAAAGCGTCCATAATCCATAATTGATGCTTCGTCTCCATACTTATCAGTGAATTCCTTATTGCGGAGCATTTCTGTGGGATAGGTTGAACTCGCTAAGAAATTATGAGCCAACCCTAGCGTATGGCCCACTTCGTGGGTTACCACGTAGGTAAGCATTCGCCCAATTAGATCGGTCGGCATTGGCAAGGTCCTCGCCTCCGGATCGGCTGCTGATGCCTGAGCGAAGTACCACGTCTGACAAAGTTTGAGGACATTGCTCCAAACCACTACATGACCACTCAAAGTTTCGCCGCTTCTCGGGTCATGAACGCTTTGGCCTTCGGCATTCTCTGTTTCTGTTGGCTGCCATCGGATGACGCTGTAGCGAGCATCTTCTGGACTCCAATTTGGGTCTTCTTTTTCAGTGGGCGCATCTTTCACAGTGATTGCGTTTTTGAATCCAACTGCTTCAAAAACAGGTTCCCAATTCATTACAGCTTGCTTAAGATAAGGCCGCCAAATTGAGGGCACCTCTCGACCCAGATAGAATGTGATTGGCTTGACCGGTTCGCTTATGGCGGCGGTAGGATCTTTTTTGACTAATCTGAATCTATCGATATAGGTTTCGGGTTTCGCCTCATTTCCGTAATTACTGTACATGGTGAATCCTTGAGAAAAGAATCCCACCCGATCGTCGCCAAGTCGACCCTGCATTGGAACTTTTGGAAGCAAATCAATTGAATAATGGATTATGGCGGTGTTTGCTCCAGCTCCGGCAGGCGCGAAGGGATTTCCACGTCCACCACCACCTTCAAAAGTTAATTGAGACGAAGTTTCAATATTTCGGGGAAAAACATTAATTTTGAGTACTGCGCTACGATTTGAGTCTACTCCGCCGCCACCGATAAGGTCCTTTACTGCAAACTCTGACGGATCGGATAGGAATAATCTAGTGACGTCAATCACAACCGATTTATTTGCTCCAAAAGCTTCGATGTCGAAGGAATCGATGATGGGAGCAATGTTGACATCGGCAAGACCTTGCTTGAGCTCGCTTTTATCGTTTGTTCTCACTTCAAAGGTTAGTTCTCTCATCCAAAGTTTATTTTCGTGTTCCTCGAACCGAATCAAATGGGTGCCAGCGTTGATTCCCGGAACTACAAAACCACCAGAACCGGCCGGAGTTCCTTCCAATTCTGTTGACCAAAATAAATCACGGTTGAGCAGTGATGCTGGAATTTCCCAATAAATTTTATCTTTGATTTGGTGCACCCAAAACATTCCTTTTTGGGTTTTTGCGTCACTCGTGATTACTTTGTCGTAAGCCTGAGGACCGTTCGATTGTCCAAATCCACCCATTGTTGGCGGACCGCCAGGCAGTTTTTGCCCTGCTACGGGTGCTTTAGTTGGGGTGCGCGGACGCCTGCGCTGGGGGCTTTGGTTTTGAGTTCCGGAGGTTTGGTCGCTACCCGTTTGAACCGATTGGGAGAACGCGAAAGTTGAGAAGAGAAAGAATCCCGTAATAGCAACTGAAGTTGAACGTATGAGTGTCATGGGCTGGTTTTGGAATAAAAACAAAGGTCCGGTTAAAGACCTCCGGTGATAGTACCGAATAATCCTAACATAAAATTCCGTTGCCTTAAGTGATTAGTTCAAGGCTCTTACAAATCGCTTATTTGCTTGCTCTATCAAGCAAACCTTTGGCAATGGTTGGAATAAGGCTAAAATCATTGGAATAACCTTTGGTTAGAATTGAAAGTACGAATTCCTGGTTCTCAGTTTTGATCCAGGCGACGTCGTGCCGCACCTCGTCTGTCCAGCCAGCTTTTGAATAGAGTATATCAGCGGGTTTCAAAATTCCTCCAATAAAATCCTTGGATTGTTCACCTGAATTTGGTCCAATATCACGCTTTAGAAACGATTTCATCCAAGTTGACCAATCCTGACCCCCTCTTAGTCCCGGTTCGATTACCTCATCGCGCGCAATCAGAACCATCAATTTTGCCGCGTCAAGTGCTGAAATTCGATTCCTAAATTCTCCGTCCAGACCTCTGGCTTGGGACTCTCTGCCATAGGGGGCTTCGTTCCAAGTCTTTTGGTGAACTAGCAGGTCGGGAAAACCTCGCTCATTAAAAAATTGAGTTATCGCTATCCGTTTCTCAATCCACGTTCGGAACTCCTTGTCCGGAAGCATCGGACCGCCGGTTGTACCGGTAATTGTGTCAACCACTAAAGCAGTGGCGTCGTTACTGCTATCCACGATCATGTCGCGGATAGCTCTTTCGAGTTCAATAGATATTTCAATCTTTTGATTTTGCAAAAGGTGGACGGCGTAAACTAGGTGAAATAGCTTGACCACACTTGCGGTGTACATTTGCTTTGCTCCGCAAATGTCCCCTATTTGAACCGTCGGATTTTTGAGATCGGCAAATACGACCCCGATTTCATGCTTATCAGATGGATCGGGACAAGGCAATTCAAGAGATTCAAGAGCTTCAGATACGACTTGTTCGCATAACTTGAAGTAGTCGGAAGATTTCACGAAAGAGACAGCCATTTAACTATTCAGAAAGGCGAAAGTTTTCTTGGCAAAAGCCCATATTTGTGAACCTGGGAGTTATTTTGCCTCGAAAATACGTTTAACTTTGTAATGATCAAGTACATTGTGCCATTTAGCGTGATTTGTCTCGCGGCTCTTGCGATCGTGGCTTTCATGCCTAAACCGAGCGTCAACGCTTCACATTTGGTTGGATCGGCGAAGATCGGCACCGCTCCTGGAGGCATCGCTCCCGGTGTTATTGATCACTTTTTGCCAAAGCCAGGCGACAAGCTTGCTTCCTTTAGCGAAGGCTGTTTTTGGGGAACCGAAAATGTTTTTCGACATGTCAAAGGCGTCGTGGCAACTGCGGTTGGATTCACTGGCGGTCACACCAGCAACCCGACCTACGCTGAAGTTTGCAGTCACTTGACCGGTCATGCTGAATCCATTTTGCTAGAATACAACCCCAATATCGTAAGTTACAAAACTTTGCTTTACGATTTTTGGAATTCCCACGATCCAACCACCCCCGATCAGCAGGGTCCAGATGTCGGCTCTAACTACCGATCTGCGATTTGGGTATTGGATGATCAGCAAATGCAAGAAGCGTTGGTCTCAGAAAAAGCCGAACAGCTAAAATTGAGAGCTCCTATCACAACTCAGGTTAGTCCTCTTGGGAAGTTCTGGCTAGCCGAATCTTATCATCAGCAATACGATGAGAAAAATGGAAATTCCGGATGCCCTGTGTTTCTTAGAGAAACGAATTAATAACCAGTGATATCCCAATTCGCTGCCTTGATTATTTCTCGCCGTATTAATTGTTGATTTGACGATTAATTAGTAGTTGCGGATTTATGCACTACAATATCGCTTTTGATGCGTAGGAGCAAATATGAGAGTTGCGCGTATTGTCTCAATTTTAATTTGCATGTCCGTTGCCGCGTTTGGTCTTTCGCAGATAGATATCGGGGGCGGCGGCGGGGGCAATCCGCTACCAAACACGATCATCCTAGCCAATCCAGTGAGCGGGATAACCTACAATTCAATAAGCGGATTTGAATGCCAGTACGCTGGCTTTGAAGCTGAGCTTCAATTTTTGGATCAGGACAACGACGATGATGTGACTAACGTGACAGCGGCTTGGTCAGGAAGTGCCGGGCTCACGGTCGATAGCCAATTTACAAACCAATAGACGGGTCGACTAGCGGCGCGTTGTCATGCAGTTATTCCGGGAATTTATACTATTACCTGCGTAGTCTCATTCGACGAAGGCGGTTCGCCAGCGCAACCAATTACTTTGACTGCACAGTGCGTTGCATTTGGAGGGGTTGTCAGTTTTAGCACCACCGGCCTCGGAGCCTACCAAGCTACCTGGAGGCATGATGTAAACAACTCTCAGAATCCTTGGTATATAGAATATTTTGGGTATACAGTTGCAGGTGGCAACCTTCCGGATAACCAGATTGCTCAAGATCTCAAATGTGTGAGTGCTTCTGGACAACCCAGTGCTACCACAGTCAGCTGGGCAATACCTAGCTATACTTACAGCCCCGATTTAGCCACCTCCCCAAATGAGACTACAATCGCAGATTTAAAAGCGATTTCTTCTGGTTCTAATAGTTCGGTTGTTTGCACTTACCACTGGACAGGAACCTTAAACGGAGCAGTAATAACAGATTTTACTGCTGACGATGATACGCCTGAGACTCCACTCAACGGTAACACTTCTCCTTACATGCCCGATAAGGTGAGTGCTCATGAGCCATCAACTGTTCAAAAATACTCGACGACCGTCGTTTCCCAGGCATTGCTTTCGCCCGAGACCGACTACCAAATGGATCTTATCGACAGCTTGAATCAGCAAATGCCCCACGTCTATGTAAACGAGCATTTTACCGATCTGACGCCAAGTGGATTTAAGATTAATGGGGATGCCGATTATTGGACGACCACCGAGCCGATAGGCAATTTTAATAGGCTGGACCACCTTTGGTGGACGTTCCAGTCGTTTCCTTCACCTTGGAATCTTATGACAGAATATGATTTTCATCATATTTATTACGCGGGAACTCAATCTGCAAATGGACCTTATAATAATCCAACAGCTTATGGTTACGCGTGCGGACCTTATAAGATCCAGTTCATCCCTTACTCTCCAACTGGGGACACTTCCACTGCTCAGCAGTAAATATAAATAACACCATGAAGTTAAGCAATTTTAAATTAAAACTATTCTCATCTATCTTCCTTTTCGGAATTTTCTTGCCAGTTGTTACCGCCCAGATAACTTTCAGGGACAGCCCCTCCCACTATAGGTATCGTTATGGGCTGGATTTCAACGGAGGTAAATTTAAGAGCAGGGCAGCCGGTGAATTTCAGGTTGCCATCGTGGAACTAGGGATCGCTTCTGGTCCGATTCCAAGTTCTTATGACTTTTATGCTCCCTGCCTTTCGAACGTTTCAATGTCGGAATCTGATGAGCCGAAAACGCCGACCGTGCCTATTGATGTCTTAGGTTCTACGACCCCGCTTGCTAATTCCTATACTGTGCCGCTTTGCACCCTCATGCGAATCAGCGATGTAGACCCATTGACCCAGGGCACAAAACTGATTTTGATATTCAAGCAAGATAAGCCTGGCGGCCAGATCACAATATGCGATGCTTTCAAAACAACTCAATCTTCACTTGCCCAGTCTAGTAACGCCTTCGTGCGCATTCAACTTTCGCTAGCCCAGGCTCTTCAAGGTTCCCGGGTTCTGGCAGGTTGCAGGTTGCTCGATTGGATTTGGGCTGATACAACAGAATCCGGTGGCGTGGCCAGTACAGGCGACGGATGGCATCTAAACGGACAGGTAACTCAGATCCAGCAGATTATGAAGCAGGCGGCAATTGACGCTCCACCATTTTTGAGCTTTGCGATTTATACGGACTTGGACTCTTCGTGCATTGATGGTGCTTACGAGCCAATGGTTCGCTCCTATTTGAAGCTTACAAAGGACCTCCTGGCCTGGCAGAAGGATGAGTACGGTGCGCTAGTTGGTCCAGAACGAGGGTCATACGGTCTGCACCACTTCGGCGGCGATTTTAGCGAACTAAGTCTCATGGTACAGTGGGCCGCTATAGGTATGTCACCCATACTTTTACCAGATCCGAACTATTGGGAGACTGCAGTGTTGGAGGGAACCAATCCAACTGTCACCCAGGACGTATTGTCCACCTTCTGCGGTTTTGCTCTAGTCGGCTCAAAACAAAACGAGTACAAGATGATGGGCCTGTTGGACTCTCCCGACAAGGTTACACGGTTGTTAGTTGCGGAACATTTTGCAGCAATCTCGGCAACCAGTGTGATGGATCTGCTTACGGTAAGTAACGAACAGGCGTATCTCGCCGCTTTCCCAGATCGGCGCGATAAGTACATGAGTGATCTCAAAACACAAATCGATTATTGGAAGTCCAAGGCACCCGGGATTATCGCTAATCTCGATAAGCCTTCATTAGATGTTCAACACATCCAGAAGCATTACCAGTATTTTAAGTGAACAATGACTTTGTAAATCCAACGTGAAAGAGGTTGTTTTGATTGGTAAAGGCGTTGCTTAAACGACCGCGTAGTCCCGCAACTCAGTGACCGCCTTCGCCTGCCGGACTTCAGGATAACCCGTAGGAGGTCAATTTGAAATTGCAGGGACGCTCTGTTTACGAACGGTCGAGAATAAAAAAGCCCACCTGATAAAGGTGGACTTAATTTTGCAGAAAAAGCTAGTGGCTGTGACCTTCGTCTTCTTCCTCTGGTATCTCCGCGACAATAGCTTCAGTCGTGAGCAGTAATCCGCTAATAGAGGCTGCATTTTGAAGTGCTTGGCGGACAACTTTAGTGGGATCAATAACGCCCGCTTTAAACAAATCTTCATAAACAAGAGTTGCAGCATTGAAGCCGATTTTCTTGCCATGAATGACTCGATCAACGACAACCGATCCTTCGACGCCGGCGTTTTCGGCAATTGTGCGAAGAGGGGCTTGAATTGCTTTCGCAATGATGTTTGCTCCGATTTGCTCATCGCCAGTGAGCTTAAGCTTTTCAAGACCTTCACTTGCTTGGATAAGAGCAACTCCACCACCTACGACCACGCCTTCTTCAAGCGCGGCACGAGTTGAGGCCAACGCATCTTCAATTCGAGCTTTGCGCTCCTTAAGGGCCGATTCAGTAGGAGCACCAACTTTCAACACAGCTACTCCGCCGCTGAGTTTTGCCTGGCGCTCTTGAAGTTTTTCCTTGTCGTAATTGCTGTCAGTGGTCTCAATTTGCCTTTTGATTTGGTTTAATCGACCTTTAATAGCGGCTTTATCGCCTTTTCCGCCAACTAGAGTCGTATGTTCTTTGGTGATGACAATGCGATTGCATGTTCCTAGATGCTCAATTGTGATGTTCTCTAATTTCATTCCAAGGTCTTCGCTCACGAACTGACCACCGGAAAGAACTGCCATGTCTTCCAGCATTGCTTTGCGTCGATCACCAAAGCCAGGAGCCTTGACGGCAGCGATTGGTAAACCGCCTCGAAGCCGGTTGAGCACAAGCATCGCTAGGCATTCATTTTCAATGTCTTCGGCGATGATAATAAAGGGTCGCCCGGTTTTCAGAACTTTTTCAAGAAGGGGGAGCATATCCTGAACGTTGCTGATTTTCTTTTCATAAAAAAGGATGAGCGGATCGTCGTAAGTAACTTCCATGCGCTGGGCATCGGTTACAAAATACGGACTCATGAAACCCTTATCGAATTGAAGTCCTTCCACATTTTCGTATGTGGTTTCTGTGCTCTTACTTTCTTCGACAGTAACTACTCCGTCTTTTCCAACTTTATGGATAAGTTCTCCGACAAGTTTGCCAAGTTCGGGATCGTTAGCTGAAATAGTTGCTACTTGCACAACTGAATCCAGGCTAGTGATCTCAGTTGAATTTTTCTTAAGTTGAGCTACAAGGTAATCCACCGCCCTTTCAATTCCGACTTTAATTTGAATTGAACTTGAACCAGCCGAAACGTTTCGGATTCCTTCTTTGAAAATTGCCTGGGCAAGAACGGTTGCGGTGGTTGTTCCATCGCCAGCCGTATCATTGGTTTTAGAAGACACTTCACGAATGAGCTGTGCGCCCATGTTTTCAAAGCGATTTTCAATTTCGATTTCTTTGGCAATAGTGACGCCATCGTTGATGACAGTCGGCGATCCATACTTCTTCTCAAGGACTACATTTCGTCCTCTTGGTCCGAGGGTAACTTTCACTGCATTTGCGAGTTTATCAACCCCATTTTCTAAAAGTTTGCGGGCATCGTCGGTATATCGAATTTCTTTTGCTGGCATGAGTTACTTGGCTCCTGCAAGGGCTGGTTCATTTGCGACCACTGCGAGAACGTCTTCGGCTCGAAGGATAACGAAATCTTTTCCGTCTACCGTGACTTCAGTTCCTCCGTATTTTCCGTACAAAACGGTCTCACCAACTTTCATGTCCATGGCGGCAAGCTGACCGCTGTCTAATCGCTTTCCAGGACCAACCGCCAGCACTTTGCCTCGCTGAGGTTTTTCTTGGGCACTATCCGGCAGAAGAAGTCCGCTTGCGGTTTTTTCCTCTTTCGGAGAAGCTTCAACAATAATTCGGTCGTGAAGTGGTTGTATTTTCATTTATTCGTTTTCCCTTTTTGATGTGACCTACCACATCAGTTTTAGCAGTTTACCCGCTAGAGTGCCAATAATTCTATGTTTCCTTGCTAATATCAAAGAAATATTTGGGTTTCGAAAAAAACTAGATTGGCTGCGAATGTTCACTCTGAGTGCTCGACATTGGACTATCGAGACTTGTAACGTAGCAAACTTTACTCAAGCGGTCACCGGTCTATCAATTTTGAATTCAAGCTCGGTTGATAACGGAAACGGTCCGAACCTGGTCGATCCTGGTGCCTCTTATAATACCGGTGGGCTAAGTGCGGATTTTACGTGGAATGGGAACGGGTACTTTGATTCAAACACTAAGACAATTATTTCTAATAACACGGAACTTGATATTGTGTATAGTTCGCCGGTTCAAGCAATGGGGATTGACCTTGGAGATTTTTTAAGTCACGGTATGAACTACACGTTGACAGTTTTTAATGGCGCGAATGTGGTGGGTCAGATAACTGGGGCACTTATTTCTAACGCCGCAAACCCGACGTTCAACGGCTGGGAAAATACAGCCGGAATTACTGAAGTTACTATAGTAAATACGTTCAGCGCGAATGGCGATACTTGGTCACCCATGATTGATAATTCACAATATGGAACTGCTCAAGCGGTTCCAGAACCCAGTCCATTTATTTTAATTGGTTTGGGAATTGTCGGTTTAGCATTTAAGTGTAAGAGTCGGACGAACTAAATAAAGTTTGTCATTGAATAAAGGGCTGGTCGCATAGGCGATCAGTCCTTACCCATTTTCGACCGCGAGTCAGGTTTCCATTATTGTCTGAACCTCAGACAGAGTTCGTTATACTGAAGTAACTCGGGACTGCCAACAGGTAGCTTCACAAATCAAGGTTCGTAAAAGCAATTTTCAAGATTGACTCTTTCGCCCTGGAACGAAATTCCTTCACTCAATAAGTGTTCGCGTTGAATAATTCCAAGTGCAGGATCTCGTTTGGATATTGGAAGTGATCCGTCGGCACCTGCAACCCGCCACCATGGCATTCCACTCGGCAAAATTCTGTTCATCCACCTTCCAACGAGTAGGCCTGATACCGGTGAAGACAATGCTTCGCCTAGTTTGCCATAAGACGTCACCGATCCGTAAGGGATGTTCCGAATTAGGTCGAATAATTCTTGGACTAACGGATTAGGAGACTTTAAAGCCATTAAATCCTAAAATCAAAGGGGCGATGCCAAACCACCAACACCGCCCAGGAGAGAGAGAAACAAGACTTAAAAGGTAGTCAAGTTCTCTGTGGATAAATGCCCTTCACAAAATCTATTTTTTTACATATTTAATTTCGGAGAGCCTGCATTCTAGGTGAAGCCGAAGCTACTTCAACATAAGCATAAGACGGACATATAAGGTAGATATTTTCACCGATTTCTTCCCAAGTGCCTTCGTGAGCATAATTTACACCGGACATGAAGTCGACAATTTTGTTTCGCATTGGAATGTCCGCGCCGTTCAGGTTTAAGATTTGTTGTTCACCATGCTTTAATCCTTGAGCCGCCGCCATTGCGTCGTCAAAATTGGTGATGCCTCTTCGAATTGTCACAGTATAGCGAGCAGTAGCACGCATTTTCGTGGGTTCAGAGGGAGCTAGAGGTGTTGTTTCGAGCATTTCTTCTTCGTCTTTCGCGAAGAACTTGCTGAAGCGAGTGAATAGACCGGGTCTTTCTTCAAAAGTTATTTCTTCCATGATATACCGTTGATACTTTTCTAGATATTATTCGACCATCTTCCTGACAGTTTAAATAACACCTTCGCTTGAACAAACTAGTTGATCAAGCGTATTGCGTAGTTTAAGTCTTATTTATCGCTGTTGTCAAGTGCTAATGCTACTTTTTTATCAAAGTGCTGATATTTTCTTAAAAATGGGCGCAATTTGGACACATATTTGGTTTTTGTCACTATAAAGTGCCATACAGTCGATCACCAAAATCGCCAACCCCCGGGACTATGTAATTCATTGAGTCGAGGGATTCATCGATCGCTGCAGTAAATATTTGTACTTCCGGGTGTTTTGTATGAAGATTCGCAAGTCCTTCTGGAGCCGCGACCACGCAAACCAAGGCGATGCTGGTACCTCCATGAACTTTAAGTAGGTCAATTGCTTGGCATGCTGATCCGCCGGTAGCGAGCATGGGGTCAAGAAGCAAAGTGAAATGGTTAGCTAGTCGTGGAAGCTTGCAATAATACGACTTAGCTTTTCCGGTGGTATCGTTCCGTTCAAGTCCGATATATCCCACCGAGACTTCTGGCAGAAGTGCGAGAACCGATTCCAGCATTCCAAGTCCGGCTCTCAAGATAGGGACAGCTGCAATTTGGGTCTTAATTTTGATACCATCGGTCTGAACGAGGGGAGTATCAATTTTGATCAATTCTGTGTGAAGTTTCTTGGTCGCTTCCAGGACTAGTAAATTGGTGATGGTTCGGCAGTAACTTCGGAATTCTGAAGGGATCGTATTGACATCGCGAAGTTTGGTTAGCAGATGAAGAGCTAGCGGATGAGTGAGAATTTGAGGTGTCACATTAATATTGTTCACCTAATTAATTTGTGATGTTAAGATACAGCGTAAAATAGATTTGCAGCATTAATTTCGGCCCTTTTTTTCCCGTGATGATGCAAAGCATTAAGAACATGGATTCGACTTGTGCAGGGATAATCTTGGCGGCAGGAAAGGGAACCCGTATGAAAGGGGATTTGCCAAAATGCATGCAACCCGTTTGCGAACTTCCCATGGTCGAACACTTGGTGCGATCATTTCGAACTGCCGGAATATCAAGACCAACAGTTGTAGTGGGATATCACGGCGAAGTCATCGTGCATGCGCTTGATTCAGAGGTAGACGTGGTTTGGCAGCATGAGCAACTTGGCACCGGTCATGCCGTTCTCATGGCTAAAGAATTATTGCAAGATTTTGATGGGCCAGTTGTTGTGGTGTCGGGTGATTGCCCATTGATTTCCCCCAACTCGCTTATTCAGATTATCAACCGTTTCAAGTCTGAGGGTGCAGCCGCAGTCGTTGGTTCTGTGAAAGTGAATTCACCGGCTGGATATGGGCGGATTGAGCGCACCGAAGCTGGTGAATTTGAACAAATTATTGAACAAAAAGATGCGAATGAGGCTCAACAAAAAATCGGTGAAATTAACGTAAGCGTTTATTGTTTTGATTCAAAACTTCTGTTTAGTCTTCTTCCCAAATTGACGTCTAACAATGCTCAGCGCGAGTACTATCTCACTGAAGTCCTCACGTTAATTCGGCAGCAAGGCAAGAAAATCTTAATTCACCAGTTTGCAGATGAACAGGAATTTCAAGGGGTAAATGATCGCTGGCAACTGGCGTTAGCGGAGGATTCTTTAAGGCTTCGAATCCTTAAAAAGCATGCCATAAATGGGGTGACCATCCGCAATCTTTACAATATCTTTATTGGTCCGGACGTGGAAATCGAACCTAATGTCGTTATTGAATCGGGAAGCCATTTGGGGAATCACACGAAGATCGACGCTGGAGCAACAATTGGTCCATATTCCGTTCTGAATGACTGTCATATTGAAGAAAATTGCAAAATAATATTTAGTCATCTATTGCGATGCGAGGTCGGGTCAAATAGTACGATTGGACCGTTTGCAAATATTCGTCCTCACGCTAAAATTGGTAAGAACTGCAAAATTGGAAATTTTGTGGAAGTGAAGAATTCAGTTTTAGATGAGTCAGTTTCGGCTTCGCATTTATCGTATATTGGCGATGCGCATGTTGGAAGACATACTAATATCGGAGCTGGCACAATCTTTTGCAACTACGACGGATTTGAAAAACACCGGACCGAGATTGGAGAAGAAGTATTTATTGGTTCAAATAGCACGATCGTGGCTCCCTGTACGATCGGCAAATCGGCAATGGTCTCGGCCGGAAGCGTGGTTACAATTGATGTACCTGAAGGTGCGGTAGCTTTTGGTCGAGCAAGAACGGAGATAAAAATAGGATGGGCAACACAATGGCGTCAGCGGAAACGGCAGCATTTGGAATTACAACGGAAATCGGCAGAGATAGATCAGCAAATCGAGGCGAACCAATAAAGGACATGAAATTATTTTCGGGAAAGGCGCATCCCGACCTCGCGGTTCGAATCGCGGATCGGTTGGGTCTTCAGCTTGGAGCCTTGACCTCAACCCAATTTGCAGATGGAGAAATCCGACTCATGGTTGAAGAAAGTGCTCGGGGCAATGAGATATTTCTGATTCAGCCAACCTGCGCGCCAGTTAACGACAATTGCATGGAGCTTTTCATCATGCTAGATGCTTTTAGAAGAGCCAGCGCGAGCCGAATCACAGTAGTGATGCCCTATTACGGCTACGCTCGACAAGATAAAAAAGTTAAACCGCGAGAGCCGATAACGGCAAAAATGGTAGCAGGATTTATTGAAAAATCCGGAGCAGATCGAGTGGTGGCAATCGATTTGCACGCTGAACAAATTCAAGGGTTTTTTGATATTCCAGTAGATCACCTGTATGGCTTTCCAATTATTGGGAGGCATCTTATTGATCGCGGCTTCAAGACGCGGGACGACGTTGCGGTGGTCAGCCCAGATGTAGCTGGGGTCAGTCGCGCAAGCAAACTTGCGGAAATGCTTTCATGCCCATTTATAGTCATCGCAAAACGTCGTCCAGAGCCAAATCAAGTTGAAGTTGTGGAAATAGTCGGAGACTTCAAAGGCAAAACATGTGTAATGATTGACGACATGATTGATACCGGCGGATCAACCATTTCCGGTGCAGAAGCTTTGATTGCCCGTGGTGCAAAGGAAGTTATTGCGTCATGCACTCATCCAGTTTTCTCAAAAAATGCAACTCAGAGGCTGCAGGGAAGCCTGATCAGCGAGATTATATGCCTCGACACGATTCCGATGTCGGATGATAAATTGGTACCGAAGTTAACGATTTTGCCCTCCGCACCATTAATCGCAGAGACAATTAGTCGCATTTATCGAAACGAGTCCGTTAGTTCATTGTTTTCGGCTTGGAGATGACAAATCAAACCTTGAGCGACGCTGCCCAAGTGGCGTTTTGTGATCCTGCCGAGGTCGATTTTGTCCGTTGGGAATATAGACCAAGAACAAGCGAACCTAGAAAATTTTCAATTATCATGGTATTCGCAGGTCTTGCGTTTTTGGGCGGATTACTGTTATTTAAATCAGTTTTAATCGGAGCCTTGGGTTCAGTAATGCTTTTGGGCGGCACGGCTGAGTTTTGGCAAAAGCAAACGTTCGAGATATCAAAAAAGGGGGTTAAGTCTTCCAGCGGATTGAGTGCCTATGAAATGGAATGGAAAAACGTGAGGCAAATCATTACCAAATCAAACGGATACCGATTTTCACCGATCCTGGGGAATTCGCGCCTGGTTGAATTCAGGGGAGTTTTTTTAAAGTGGGAAGCTGGCGGCGAAGCGGAGTTAATCAAGCTGATTAAAACTTATGGGGGTGACGATGTTAGAGCAATGGTACAAACCACTGAGTGAATCTGACCGCGAATCTTTATTGAATAAGGTTGCAAAATACATCCAGAAAAAAAAATGGGAGATGCCAGCGGTGCTATTTATTGAATCTCATCGTCCATTATCTAACATTGGGGCTCATGGTTTGATCGCACTTTCACCATTTCTTGTACCTTTTCTGGGCTTCGATAACGTCAGAAATTTCACTCGCCTGATGCAAGACCCAGAAAATGTCGAGCGACTTTTGCAGAAAATTGAAACCCCTGAGCTTGAAATGGTAAAAGTCGAAAATTCGAATGAGGATGGACATTGAGCTATTATTTAGCTGCTGGCACCTGGGCGAACCAGTACACCGACACAGGTTGGTTTGCGGTTGCTCTAACAGTTTTGCTCTGCTTATTTGTTTTGTACAACATCGCTCTGTCACATAAGAAGTTCAAGGAAGGCAAAACAACATTTATCCGACGAATCGCCGGACTAAATTCGATTGACGAGGCTGTTGGAAGAGCTACCGAAATGGGGCGGCCGGTTCTTATGGTGCCCGGTCTTGGTGGCTTGGGCCCAGTTGTTGTTCAGGCTTTAACTATATTTTCAAGCATCACGCGAACGGCAGCAAAGTTTGCAAATCCTATCATACTTTGCTGCGCAGATGCAGCTGTTTATACGGTGGCTCAAGAGACAATTCGCGATGTCTACCAATCCGAAGGCCTGGCAGATCGGTATGACCCATCTTCAGTTCGATTTGTCAGTGACCGTCAATTTGCGTTTGCAGCCGGTGTATCCGGCATCATTCTTCGTGATCAAGTTGCGGCAACGTTTTTCATGGGTGATTTCTACGCAGAATCCTTAATTTTTGCGGAAACTGCCAATATGGCGGGTGCGATCCAGATTGCAAGCTCAACTCAAACAACTCAGACTCCGTTTTTCATCGCGTCCTGCGACTACGTCTTGATTGGCGATGAATTTTATGCGGCCAGTGCGTACCTTTCAAGAGAACCTACTCTTACCGGAAGCATGACCGGCCAAGATTGGTGCAAAATGATGGTGATTTTCCTGGTTGTGCTAGGGGCAATTATAAATACTCAGGAAATTGCAAGAGTAACGTTTGGTCCCGGCGGTATTTTTAACCAACATTACATAAATCAGGACAAGCAACATTCTGCAATAGTGAATTTGCCAGCTGCTAGACCAGCTAAATCAAGTGATTCGCCAATTGAGCATTTGTTTAATCCGCAAGATGATCCGAGTCTGCAAAAAACGATAGTGCGGGATCAAAATCCGCCAGACAGGAAAGGAGCTAGCGATTGATTTGGCATAACTTTTGGACAGGGCCAAACAACTCCTTTTTGTTGTGGCTTCGGATCATTCTTGCCTTTGTGATCCCTTCTGCTCTGTTTTATTCAATTAGATCGGTAAGCCCATTTACTCGCAAGATTATAGTTGCGGCTGCTTTCTTCTTCACCGGAGGCGTTTATGTCTTCTATTTCTTGTGGCCACAACCAATTCACCGTCAGCCACTTGATATCCCGAGGAATCTGAGCGAAAGTATTGGATTTATGCTCAGCGACTCGGTGCCTGTAGCGGCCGATGTCGCAAACATCGTTGGTGCCTTTCTACTTGGCTTAGGTGTTTATTCGGTATTCAGTATCCATGTGGACAAGATTCGCAAAGGGCATAGGGACAGTCCATTTAGCATTGCCTTGATCATCAGCGTATTCTTGATGCTGTTTTTTGGCTATTTGAATTACTATCAAACGTTAAAAGCCCCGCCAGGGGTTAACATGACGCTTCCGCAGAATTGGCACTTCGCCCAGTATGCCCGCGATTTTCTGTTTAATGGAGTTCTTCAGCAAATGGACGCAGCCATGTTTTCGCTAATCGCATTTTATATTTTATCGGCCGCGTATAGGGCTTTCCGAATAAGGTCGATTGAGGCAACCGTTTTGCTTGCCACAGCCTTAATTTTAGTGCTCAAAGTGATGGGAGTGGTTGCCGATCCATGGTCACAACTTGTGCATGGACTTCATTTTGGGAACAATCAATTTGGCGATAATTTCACATTTTTGAACATTTCAAATTTCTTACAAAATTCGTTTCAAAGCTCATCAATCAGAGCGGTTGATTTTGGCGTCGGAATTGGGGCATTAGCAATGGCATTACGCCTTTGGCTTAGCATTGATAAGCAGACAGGAACATAATGGCTATTAATCCAAAACCAAATCGAAGCATTGGCGAAGTATTGCAATCGCTTCCCAGACAATGGCTTTATACAATCCTGCTAATCGTGAGCACGGTTCCATTATTTATACAGGTTTTGATACCGAACAAGCCAGAGGATTCAAGCATAGATTTCTACCAAAATCTTATGAAGATTCCCGATGGGAGCGTTGTATTGCTTAGTTCGGATTGGACAAATTCAACTAGAGGCGAGAGTCGAGGCGAATTCGACGCGATCGTGAAAATTTTGATGCGCAAGCATATCAAATTCGTGGTCTATAGCATTGCAGATCCTCAAGCCCCACAAGTCGCCCGCGACGAGATGAACTATCTCAATGGATTGCAGATCCAAGCCCATTTACCAACTTATCAGCCATGGACAGATTGGGTGAACGGCGGATATTTTCCAAACGGAGATGGTACCGCCAACGCAATGAGTATAAGCTTGCGGAAAGCCTTCGGAGGTAAAAAAGATATCGCTCCGAACGGGCAGCTTGAGGATATTTTCCTATCGCCGGTATTAGCGAATGTTCAAACGATTCAAGACGTTAAGGCATTAATCGACGTAACCGCGAGCGCAACTGCTACAACCTACGTGCAAAAATTGGGTCAAAAAATGATGTTGCTTTTTGCGGTGACCGGAGTTATGGGCCCTGAAGCCTTGCCCTATTATTCGAGCGGCCAGGTGTCGGGCGTGACGATAGGTATAAAGGGAGTTTACGATCTTGAAACTATGATGCAAGATGGAGTTAACTTGCCAGATGCGACCGGCAAAGTTGCAGTGAGCTCAAATCATGTTGTAGGATCGATTGGAAATTTTCCAGGGATGAGCAATTTGGGGCAGGGGAGCCAATACTATCCGGCTTTGAACGCTTCTCTTGCCGTCTTTATCCTTGCCATAGTAGTCGGAAATATCGGAATGTTTATGGTTAAAAAGGAGAAAAGCCGGACCCAATGAACTACGATCTTTTGAAACTTGCGGCTGGATCTCTCTCAACCGTGGGACTTTACACAATCTTATATAGAGAGAACAAGTTCTATCGGTACTGCGAGCATATTTACATAGGCATCGCGGTCGGGTACAGCATGGTGGCAATCTGGACTGAAACCCTCCACGACCTTTGGTGGGTTCGCATGACTGGAACCTCTGGTACGCCAACTACGCCTGGTACAAACGGAGTTTGGGCTTGGATGCTTCTACTTCCGATTGGACTGCTGGGCTACACCGTCTTTAGTCGAAAATACAATTGGATGAGCCGTGTTCCTATCGGAATGATTATTGGTTTTTCAGCAGGGCAAACGATTCAACTATGGTTTAACCAATACGGTCCGCAAATTGTGGATTCAATGCGCCCTGTGCTTCCCACCACAAATGCGTTCTTTGTTCCAGATATTTCAAAACTGAGCCCAGCCGACGCAGTTAAGGTGCAAAGCATGGTTTATGGATCGCAGGCGATCAATAATCTTTTATTTGTCATCACTATCGTTGCCGTCCTATGTTACTTTCTCTTCAGCTTTGAAATGAAAAGTAAAGCGTTGCGGGGGGCGACAACGATTGGCAGATGGCTCCTAATGGTTGGCTTTGGTGCTATTTTTGGTTCTACTGTTGCCATGCGATTTACTTTAGTCATAGACCGAATGTACTTTGTATTTATCGAATTCTTGAAGCAAGGCATACTTCACCGGTAACCTTTGTCAGACGTAGCCGTTCACGCAATCGTCCTCAATCGAAAAAATAGTGGGGAATCGGATAGACGCCTCACTTTGTTTACGGCTGAACTTGGAAAGCTCGAAGCAACTGCAAAAGGAGCTCGGAAGCCAAAATCTAGGTTGGCAAGCACATCGGAACCGCTGGCTCATGCCGCTTTCGTATTAACTCAAACCCGAAAGACCAGATATGTTACTCAGGTCGAAATGCTTGGCACCTTTCGTCACCTGCGAGACGACATCGACCGGCTCTATTTCGCACTGAGCTACGCTGAGCTTTTAGAAACAGTCCTTCCGTATGAACAGCCAGCACCGGAAATGTACAGTTTCGCCTTGGATGCATTTGGACGTTTGGGAACACATCAGACGCCTCTAATCGTGTATTTATGGGCCTCGGTAAGGCTTTTAGATCTCGCCGGATTTTTGCCAAGTTTTGAAATTTGCGTAGCAAGCGGCTCGCGATTAACTCAAAAAGAGGCTTATTATTCGTTTGACGATGGCGGCTATATATCAGATCGGGGCCTTGCGAGAGAGACAATGTTGGTGAATGGAGAAGTACTAATAGGGTTGGCGAGACTTAATGATTGTGATGAGCCGCCTGAGCGAATGAAGCATTCTAACGATGCATTTCGACTGATTGTTCAAATTTGGAAGCATATTGCCGAGAAGCAACTCAAAGCACTCGAAGCCCTTGTAACTAGCCAGCATTGATCTTTGAACCAGCGTAGTTGACCCGAAGCTGATTTTAAGCTAAAGTAAATTATGCGGATTCGTTATGGCACAGCCTCGTTCCTGCTTGGCATAGCCATTCTCTCGACATCTGCTTCGGTTGGATGTGGAAAGGGTCGCTTTTCAGATGAACTTCCGTCTGGTGATCAATTGATCCTAAGAATCGCGGCTCCGAACGATCCGGAGCACTTTGATCCAGCACTTTTGCAGGATGTATCCAGCACCGATGAAATGCAGCAGGTTTACGAAGGTTTATTGAGTTGGAGCGCAGACCTTACCATTCAGCCTTGCCTTGCAACCAGTTGGGACGTGAGTCACAGCGGAACCACCTATACTTTCCATTTGCGCAAAGGCGTCCAGTTTTCAAATGGCGATCCTTTCACGGCAACGGACGTAAAGTTCTCGATTGAGCGCGCTTGTAATCCCGCACTTCATTCAACTGTAGCAAAAGAATACATGGGGGACATAGTTGGGGTCGATGAGATGTGTGCGGGAACAGTTTCATCAATTGGCGGAATCAAGGTGCTTGATCCATACACGGTTGAAATCGATATTACTCATCCTGTGCCGTATTTTCTCGGAAAATTTTCTTATAACTCAAGTTGGATTCTTGATCATAAAATTGCTCCATTTAACAAGGAAATTCTCAAGATAAATCAGATGATTGGAACCGGGCCGTTTGTGGTCTCGAAATATACGGTGAGCCAGGATCTGGAGTTGGGCGTCAATCCGCATTATTGGGGCGGGAAGCCGGCCCTTGCTGGTGTTAGATATGTCATTGCAAAAGAGCCGATGACGCGCATAAACTTATTTCAAACTAACAAAGTCGACATTTGCGATATTTCATCTCCTGAGGCAACCGACCTCAAAAGCCAGCCCAACCTGAGTTCCAAAATCGTTCTCACCCCGCGACCTGCAGTCGAATACTTTGCGATGAATTCAAAAGTTTATGCTCCGTTTGCAAATATTCATGTTAGACGCGCGTTTGCTATGGCAATCAACCCCGATGAGATCATTAATAAAATTGGTGGCGGAATTTTCAGCGTAGCAAACGGAATTCTGCCCCCAAAAGTTTTAGGGTATCGCGATAATCCAGACAATTTGCCGTACGATCCGGCGAGGGCCAAAAAAGAGCTCGCGTTAGGAGGTGTATACAACGGAGCATCTTTGCCGCCCCTTAAAATCTTCGTGGTCGCAACTGATTTGGGCTCAACCAGAGATGGTCAAACTGTTCAAAGTGAGATTGAACATAATCTTGGCGTCAACATCCAAGTTGTACCTACTGACCTTGGAACTCTCATTCAGCAGGTAAATCAAAACGCCCTCCCGAGCTACCTTCTTGATTGGTTTGCTGATTATCCAGATCCGCAAGATTTTCTCAGCCTTATGTTCACAACCAAAGGCGAGGAAAATCACTCCAACTATTCCAACTCCGAGGTAGATGCACTTTGCAAAAAAGCTGACTCAATGGTTACCGATCAACCTGGACGGCTCAGACTTTACGCTAAAGCAGAAGACTTAATTTTGCAAGATGCTCCGTGGAGGGTCTTGGGATTTTGGCGAAGTTCAACTCTTATTTCACCGCGCGTGAAAGGTCTTCAAAATTCTATAGATTCGTTTGCCAGATTAAATACCGTTTCGTTAAGCCAATGAAATATAACATCATAAAAGTCCCAATACCCCTGAGTAGACTTAAGCCCTTGAATATAAGAGTTGGTCTTGCATTGGGTATAGGTTGCGGTATCCTGGTCGCTTTAGCTGGTTGTGGTAAGGGAGGCTTCTCTGAGAAAACGGTCGCGGGCCAAGAAAATATGCTCCGTTATCCTTTGAGTTCGAACCCAACCTCGCTTGATCCTGCGGTGGTTGAAGATGGCGATACGATTGACGTGCTGCAACAGATTTACGAAGGTCTGGTTCGGTGGGGAACAGATAATTCAATTCAACCAAATCTGGCGTCCAGTTGGGAAATCATTCACGGCGGCACAACTTACATTTTTCACTTAAGGAAAGATGTCAAATTTTCAAACGGAACTCCTTTCACCGCAAACGCGATGAAAAGTTCGATCGAACGTTCCTGCGATCCCGAGGTTCGGTCTCCAACCGCTAGCGAATATTTGTCAAATATCGTTGGGGTTGACGATCGACTAGCTGGTAAGGCGGACTCGGTGGCGGGCGTTAAAGTCATCGATGACAATACTCTAGAAATTGATTTGGTCAAAGTTGCTCCTTATTTTCTGGGCGATTTGACTTATCCAAACACTTTTGCGGTTTGTCCGAGCAGCGTTCCCGCCCACCAACAGATCACTAGTATTTCTCAAATGGTTGGAACCGGTCCCTTTGATGCAAGCAAGTACGTTGAAGACCAAGTTTTTCAAATGAACTCGAATCCCAATTATTGGGATGGTAAACCAAGTATTGACGGGATTATCAGACCGATTGTCAAGGATGCTCAAACCCGCCTCAACCTGTTCAAAGCCAACCAAATTGATATCCTCGATTTGCAACGGCAAGACGTGAAGTCGCTTCAAGCGGATCCAGTTTTGTCGAAAGACTTAAAATTTCAACCGCGCGCGGCCACGTGGTACGTTGCCTTTAATCTGAAAATGTACGCTCCCTTTGGAGATCGCCGCGTTCGCCGGGCATTTTCAATGGCGATCGATACTAATTCAATTGTGAAGAATGTGCTCGATGGCATCAATACGGTGGCTACCGGAATATTGCCGCCTGGAGTCCTTGGTTTTCGAACTCACACCGCAATTATCACCTATGATCCTGCTAAAGCGAAGGAATTACTCGCCCAAGCAGGATTCCCAGATGGATCTAAAATGCCGCCGCTCAAACTTTACTTCCGCACCGATGTCGAGGATATAAAGTTAGTCGCAGAAGCAGTTCAAAATTATTTGAAGAAGAATTTGGACGTTAATGTGACGCTAACCCCAATGGATTGGGTGACTTACCTTAGCCAAAATGACAAGAGCATGCTGCCGTTTTACCACATGAGGTGGGGTGCCGACTATCTTGATCCGCAGGACTTTTTAAGCCTCCTTCTCACCACCAATGGGGCTGATAACAAGCAATATTACAGCAACCCTCAAGTGGACCAATTATGCGCTAGGGCAGATGCGATGCCGCAAGAGAGTCCGCAAAGGCTCGCGCTCTATGCCCGGGCCGAAGATTTAATTCTGCAAGACGCAGCTTGGTTGCCCATTTTCTTCCAAAGGGACGTCCAGCTTGTGAATCCGCGAGTGCATGGTCTACGCGAAATGATTTTAGGAATGCTACCGCACTCCAAAGTATCGATCACTCATTAACTTTTTGGTCTCAAATAACTTATGATCTGCGTCACCGATTGCCGAGTAGCTTATGGCAATGAAGTCGTTCTAAAAGACGTTGATCTCGAGGTCAAATCAGGCGAAATCGTAGCAATTATGGGTTCAAGCGGAGGAGGGAAGACTACTTTACTACGGGCGATTGCTGGTCTAATCCCTATGGTTTCAGGCGATGTTCAATTTGATGGAGTTTCAATTAAGACCGAACCCGAAGAAGCGAGAAAGGAGCTTGGCATGGTTTTTCAGTCCGCAGCATTATTTGATTCGTTGAACGTGCGTGAAAATATCAAATTTGGCTTGTTAAGACTTGACCCAAGGCCCACTATGAAGGAAATTAATGAGAGAGCCGATGAGGCGTTGGAGCGCGTGGGGCTTGAAGATGCCAACCAAAAGATGCCTGCAGAACTCAGCGGCGGCATGAAAAAACGAGTTGGTCTAGCGCGGGCTTTGGCTTTAAAACCAAAAAATTTGCTTTATGATGAGCCAACCACCGGGTTAGATCCAATGGCGACATTTCACATTGACGAATTGATATTAAAAGTGCGCGACGAATTGCAACTGACGAGCCTCGTGGTGAGTCACGACGTCATTTCTGTGCTCAGATTTGCTGATCGGATTTCATTTCTTTCCGAGGGAATGATAGTCTTTGAAGGAACTGGGGAAGAATTCCTGTCAAACAAGCATCCGGCTATCGTCGACATGATTTCAAAGAGCGGCGCAACCAAAGTCATGACTAGCAAGCAATTGCAAGCCAATTGAACTATTCGGTAAAAGTCTCGTAATCGCTTGTGTCATTCGGCGCAGTCCGCCACATAACAATATGAATTTAAAATACATCTGTTTGCCTCTTGCAATTTCAACTGCAATATTCTGTTTGAGTCCAATTGGTTTTTCTCAACAAGCCGGACCGTCAAGCGGTCCTCCTAAAACACAGCTAGGATCCAGCGGCGCGCACCAGAATCCCCAAGCAATTTTCTTTAGGTCCCTTGGCCTTGATAAGGATTCAACCAAGAAAGTGAGTCAAGTTTTCAAAACGGCTGCGGAAGATTTGAAGACGTTTCGAACTCAAAATAAAGGTGATAGAAAAGCAGTGCGACAATTTGCCTTGCAAGAAACCACGAAGACAAATTCTGCATTGCAAGGTGTTCTCACCCCTGATCAATTTCAAAAGTATCAAACCTTTAAAGATGAACTGCAACTCAAGCCGCTAACGGCGGACAATAAAGTACTGCGGTCTCTGGATCTGGGCAAGGACCTTACCAAGCAGGTTTTTCAGCTAAAGGCGAAAACTCGGACTGAAATGGGCGTGTTTATCGCGAAAAATGTCGGGAATACTGACTTGATCCGTAATGAATTTACTAAAGATTGGACTGAATATCAAGCTAATCTAAAAACATTGCTTACCGCTTCGCAGTGGCAAACTTATTCTAGCCAGACGGCTAATTTTAATCCCGCCTAATTTTATCGGGTCTTAAATATCGAGCTTTAGCCCCCATTCGGGGCTTTGCTCTGGGTCGTGGCAGATCCGTTCGCCAACTATAACGGCTCCCAAGGATTCGTAAAGGCGGTGGGCATTTTCAAATCGTTTATCGCTCCAAAGTTCGATCCGCTTTCTCCCAAGTTTCTTAGCCTCTTTAATTACGATATCAATAAGGGCCGTTCCAACCCCTTGACCCCGTCCTGAACGGATCACATACAGCCGGTTCAGGGCGCAATCGGCTCCCGCGATTCGTTCATATCCATCTATCTGAGATATTCCATCGCTGCCTAGTAGTGGTTCTCCGAGTAATTCTAGGGCAACTGTACCGATTGGATTAAGGCTGTCGTCTTCAGCGATCCAAAAATAATTACTTTTGCTTAAATAGTAGCTTTGGAGATCATAAAGATCGGAGTGGTAATCGTCGGGAAACCATCCGAAATTGTATTCGTCAAAAACTTCTTTGACCACTTTAACCGCTAAGTCGTTGTCAGCTTCGGTGGCATTTCGGATGGTGAACATGGAAGTTAGACGCAATCGAGCCAACTTTTTGCAAAGTTGGCTCGATTCTATTTAAATTTACCTGCCTGTTCTAACTAAGCATTGCGGCGTCGGACTAACAAAGCGAGAGCGGCAAGACCCATCAACACGAAAGGAGCTGGCTCCGGAACTGCCTGTGCTGTCAACACTACGTTGTCAACACCCACATACTCGATATTGTTGAATCCGTGAAGACCTAATGTGTCCATCGATCCGTCTCCCACCACCGTGGCTTGCTCTAGGACCCAGCCCTGAGTTGAATTTAGGTTGTTTGTAATCTGGGTTCCAGCAATCACATTGCCATTCCACGTTGCGTTGAAAAAGTCCCCTGTATTTCCACTAATTTGACCGTTACCTGTTAAATAAAGATAGTAAGACAAATTGTAAGTGGTTCCAGCTGTGGTCTGAATTGCTTGGCTCAATTGGTCATAATCGGCTTCTGACGTGGGCGACGCCGTCGGATCATTGCTGTAACCTTCCAAAGTGACGTACCAAGAACCGTCTTCAGCGTTAATTGGATTTAGCGTTTCCGGGTCTTCTGGCCTAGTAGGATCGGCGTTATTTTCTTCCAACGAAAACGAATTAAGGTCGGATGCATTGAACGTCCAACCGGTTGGAGGCAGGTCGACGCCAAGTATTCCAGTATTATTAGCTACAACTGTTGCATCCTCGGATTCGAAGCTGCCGTTTGTAACTAAATTTTGAGCAAAAACCGAGCTTGCTAATACAACTAGACCTGAAATCAGTACTATCTTTTTCATTTGTTAAACCAAATCAAGAGTTACCAGAACTCATATACATATTATAAGCGAAGTTCTAGCCTAAAGCTCGTAATTTCATCAAAAATTACTTGATTCAGCAAAAACCTGGTAAAAATACGGTGTTTCTTCAATCTCATTGGACTTCGGCTAGGCTAGCAATTTTAAGGTAAATTTTTAGCAACGGACCGTTAGCTCAGTTGGCAGAGCAGCTGACTCTTAATCAGCGGGTCGTAGGTTCGAGCCCTACACGGTCCACCAGAACTTTGAACCTAAAACGGCCCATCGCGTTGTAAGATTTGGAGCATTTCAGAGGTTTTTTGGGAGTTTGGTGGCTTCCTTGGTGGCTTTCGCACCCAGTTGGTGGCTTCTTTTTCTGGAAGTTTGCGATCCATTTAACTGATAGGACTGCTAGTAAGGCGTCCGATAATTCAAGTCGAAAAGACCGAGCAATGATGTTTATGTACGAGTGAAGTCTCACGCTTCGGATTACTTCAAAAGTAGTAATTCTGAGTTGAATTCTGAAGAAAGTTTCGGCACCGTGTTCTCAAGGGGCTTCAGAGACATCATCGAATGTCTCATTGCTTCAAGCGATACATGGACATAATATTGCGAGGTCGTTGTGATCGACGTATGCCCAGCATATGCCTTGAGTTGGTGAAGAGGCAAGCCTCTATTAGCCAGATTCGTCAGGCAAGTTCTTCTCAAATCATGAAGACAACAATGCTTGAGTTCTGCTCTTTCGAGTAAGACATCAAGTTGCCGTTGAATGTTTCGAGGATGAGACGGTGTTCCTCGAAGGGTTGGAAAGACCAAGCCATATTCCTGATAGTCTTCGATCAATTCCTTGTCCCTCGCAATCAGAGCCAATTGATGGCGCAATGTTCGTACCGCGGCATCTTCAAGTACGATCGTGCGGATACTCGATTTGGTTTTAGGCGGTACAAAACTCCAACCATCTTTGCTATCCCATTCCAATTGTTCGACAACATGAACCAATCCGTTTTTCAATTCAATTCGGTCAATTTTTAATCCAAGTGCTTCACTTATCCTAAGTCCGCTCAGAAGCAAGAAACGATACAGGTGACGATAGCGACATCCTTGCCTTTGGATAATTGCATCACGGCGATGGACATGCGGTCTGTGAAAGGCTTCAGCGAGAAGCTTACACATTTCTTGGGGTGAAAGGACCCGCATTTGCTTTTGAGGAGTTCTTGGTAACTCGCATCCGTCACACGGATTACGAGAAAGGTATCCCTGCGTCACCGCACTGACAAGAGCCCTCTTTAGCACTATAAAAGCAATTTGAACGGTTCTTGCTCCGGTTCCGATCACTCCAAGTTCGTTGATCCAGCCCTGGATCATGGCAGTTTTTAGCTTGCTCAGCTTCTTTGCTCCCAAATGCGGCTGGATCTGGTTTTTGTAGGCTCCGAGATAGCTTCGATACGTACCACGAGCCCGTTTCGGTGGCGCGACAAACCCCTCGATCCAGGCTGGAAGAAATTGGTCTAGTGTCGCATCTGGTGGGGGCGTTGAGGTCGCAAGCTGCTCAATCTCTGCAAGCTTTCTTTGAACTTCCTTGCGAAACTCGGTGTAGTCTTTGCGTTTGACAACAAACCGGCGGTTACCCACCCGGCGCCACCAGACGTAGGTGTCGCCAATCTTGTCATAGCTCCCTTCTCCGGACTTACGCCTAGCCATGCCTCCAACTTGTCTCGCCTGCTTCTTGTTCCATCCATTCATCGAGGGAGATCTTGATGACCCGGATTTCACGACCGTTCAAATAGGCACGCCAGTGCCCAAGCTCAACATGGCGGCGCGCTTTAGCGTGACCAACACCGGCATATTCCATCGCTTCACTGAGGGTTAAACTCCCTCGCGATCCAAGGGGAACCTTTTTCGACCTAGCCATACCTGGTTCCCCACTTGTTAAGCTTTTGGACAATGCGTTGTGCAAGGCGTCGAACAAATCCATATTCATGGCGGGGGGCGGAGGATACCGGATGAAATCTAAAGTCTGCAAGAGCATCTTCGGCTTCCCAACTCGCCCCGGCCGCGTCCATTTCCATATCTTCGAGGCGGTGCTTTTCCTCGGTCGTAAAGTCGCTTCGTTGCAAGGAGACTAACCGCCCAATCTCAAGAATAAGTGCATCCTTCTTTTCCTTAACCAGCTGGACTTTTTGTGCAAATCTAGCGGCGTCTGCAAACCTGGGGTCAGACCTTAAGGCAGTTTTTGCTTTTGAGCGTAGGCTTTTAAGCTCCGCAAGATTTGCAAGGCGTTGCCCTTCACAAAACCCAAGTACTACGTAGCTTGAGACAGTGGGGACCACCAACATCAAAGAGACCCATGTTAATTCACCCTTGGGCAACCTAAACCCGGTGAGGCTGGTCTGCTCTGAGATTGCTTTGAAGAGGCCAAAGCCTTCAATCTTGGACTCAACGGTTATAAGAACCGCTACTAGGGCAACAAGGAGCAAAACCAAACATATAAGTTGCAGACTCCTAAGCCAAGGCAGTCTTTTGCCGTGAACGTAGAGTTCTTTACCCACTTTGAGGGATAGCGGGTAAAGTGATCCTCCAACCAGGTTCATCACTATCGCCCCGATGAGGCACCAAAAGATGAGTAGCTTCCACTCTTGTTGTAAAGAGACAAGTTCAAGCTTTCCGGTAAGCAGTCCAAGGCTCACCCCAAAGACCGCCCCGCCCCCAAGTCCTGCGAGTAACTTGTAGCCGCATCGCTCCCACCAAGAAATCTTTTCATGAGGCGGTGGCAAATGATGCAAACCAGAAAGCTCCTCTAAACTCGCTAGGTCGCAATTCTCAAGACTTAGGTCAGTGCATCCTTGAGCAAAGCCAAGTGGAACTGCCTTTTCAGCCAGGAGCGGCTCCGTACTTAGTAGCTCGGCTTCTATAGGGATGAGATCCGCTTTAAGTTTGCCAATCTTTTCCTCAAGGGCTTGGTTTTCTTTTAACAGGCGGTCTTCAAGTTGCTTCTTGTAAAGCACAGCGTTTTGAGTTGCGCTTAGGGCATTACATGCTTTTAACCAAGGGATCTTCGCCCTAGCTGCAACTGGGTCAAGTGCTAACTCTTTAGAGACTTCAGGCAACGCTTCTGGGTCTAAGGTGACAAGCGGGCGGGTGAAGTAGGTGAGCTTTGGAATTATTTCTCCATCGGTTTTACGTGTTCGTGGAATACTAGGACTAGGGACGCTGGCACTTGTATCTTGAACATTCATGATCTACCTCCGGCTTGTGGATGAGTAGCGATGTCTCCGGCGTCCTGCATCCCTCGAACTCTGGCCACTGCTCCAAACGGCTTTAGCCAGGCCTGCCACTCCATGCGAAACGCAGGGCTCACTCCGACTAGAGATATCCCTTCAATATGCTTTTTAGCAAGGCAAGCAAAACACTGGTCAAGGTCTTTGATGACCGCCTTGCTATGGTCTTCCATGCCCCCATCGGTTGCAATTACGATCACGCAGGGCTTTGTCACCTGCCTTGCAATCGAGTCAAAGAGACGCTCAAAGTGGGTCCCCGGCTGGGTAAGCGCATTTGGCGGCTCACTCAAATATTTGCCAATGTCGGCATTAAACGTATCTCGGCCCAGGATGCGACTGCCTGAATAAATGAGCTGGGCTGAGTGTCCAAAGATAAGGATGCTCACCTTACTCCCGGGAGCAAGTGATCTTTGAGCTTGGTAGATGAGCCCAGCGTAGGCGATAAGCCTTGCCTTAATGGGGCAACTGACATCAATTGCAAATACCGCCTGGACCGGTTCTTGCCTTGCGCTCGGCGCACAACCAAGTGAGAGAGCAAGACTACTGATAAGGGGAGCGAGGATTTTTAGATTTGTTTTCATGATAGATTCCTTGGGCGAAAAGCCTTAGAAAGTGAAAGCTGAGCTTTAAGAGTGAGAAGAGGACCTTCCAAAGTGACTGGAGAGTCCTAAAGGCAAACCTCGCTAATGCGGGGAGCTTTTGTCGAAACTTTGGAAAGAACAGGCCAAGGAGCAAGGCGTACAAAATGGCAATGAAGGCAATGTGGGTCAAGGCCGTAATCACCCCAAGGATGCTAAATCCAAAGATGAATACTGTAAACCAGTCGAGGAAGTGAATGAAAAAGACAACGACTTGCGGCAAATGGGGAACGAGCCATTTGACGAGCAAACAGGTGATTAGCCAGGCGAGCCCTTTGGCAAATATTCCAAAGTGCAAGCTTTCAGTTGGTTTTGAGAGATCTTTGCTTGCACATTCGGTGCAAAAGCGAGCACTCTTGCTGCTTAAATGACCATGAGGACACCTCCGCCCACCAAAAGAGTGCTGACAATTCCCGCAATACATCGACTCGTCAGGCCAGGCGTGCCAGCAGGAACGGCAGATGATCACTGTTCACCCCTAAGAAGCCTAACCGAACCACATGGCGTTTGCCAATTGAGTTGAAACGCTCCGATCTGTTCCAGCTCTTTCAAGGTGCAAAAGAGGAACTTGTTAGAGGCGCAGAGTTTCTTTAATTTTGAGAGCCGCAATTGCCCGGTCGTGATCGTGAGTACTTCAAACGACTTAGCGGGGTAAGCCTCTTCAAAGGCTCCGTCTTTCAAATATCTGTCGTAGCTTTTAATCTTGTCAGAGAATTTGTCTGAGCTGACATGCCCTAAATCTAGTTCAAGAAAGCAGATTCGTGGACCGGTGGTTTCTTTCCAAACTGCAACTGCATCGGACTTGATGATCCTCTTTAACCACTTGGCACCTTGCGCAACTAGATATTCATGGCAACACAAATACTCAGGCGTCCAAGTGAAATCCGCCAGCCCGCATTTTTTTGCTTGCGAAGAAAAGAGAATGCGCAAATCAACAAGCTTTAATGTGTGAGGCAAATGTAAGGGAGCATTATCTCGTCTAAGCTGCAAGTGCACTGACTTGTGGTCAAGCTCAAAAGTGGATCCAATGAGCTTTGCAGCGGCCATTCCTGCCCGGTAAAGACTCTGAGAGCCAGTTCCACGAGCAAGGTGGATGAAGCGGTTCAAGAAACCGTGCCTGACGAGCTTGCATAGTCTGGCATTGGCCCTTGGAATGGAATTGAAATATCCAAGTGAGATAATCTGGTCCCGACTCATCCCCCTGCTTGCAAAAAGGTCTAGCACGAGGCGGATGTCCCGCCCTTGCAAAGCAAATCCTTTATTTGTTTGTTCTTGGGAGTTTTTCATGACGTATTTCCTTTCCTTTTGGGGCAGTATTTCGATGAATCTTGTTAGAAGAATTGGTGGACATCGCCGCTCGTAGGGCTATTGCTTTTAGCTTTGATGCTTGACTTGCAAAGCCAGTTGGGTCAGCAGATTCTGGCGTGATCACCTGGAGTGAGCTTTGCCCTTTCCTGGCAAGAATCGCATGTCCTACTGGCTGAGTCAGTAGCATCTCCCGCACAGCCTCTTTAGAGCCAAGGCCAGTCACATCACTAGCTAGTTCGCTCGCGTCACTAGCACCGGTCTGGAAGAAGAGTTGGATAGCAACGTTGTTTCTAATGACCTGGCGTAAAGCCGGGTCTAGTTGAGACAGGTTCTGATGACTTAGGACTAGTGAGAGTCCAAAGCGTCTGCCTTCAGCGATGATTGAGGCAAAACTACTTGAAGCCATTGTCTCGAACTCATCAACAAACAAGGTGACCGGGTTGCGACTCTTTTCCTTGGTGCTTGCCCTTGCCATTGCCGCACTTTGGATCGCACTGACCATCAGGCCGCCTAGTAAATGAGAGGCTCCATGAAACCGGTGAGCTGCCAGGGCGATCAGGACAATTTGCCCTGGTTCATCCATGAGCTTGCCAAAATCTATCCCGCGGCTACATGAAAGCATGGTGCGGATGTGGGGCACGCAAAGCAGGGCGGTCACCTTGTTAAGCACTGGTTGACTCCAGCTTTGCTTTCGCTCTTGGCGAAAGCCCTCATAACGCTCAAAGAAGTTAAGGACGTGAGTATCGGTGCATGAGCGAAGTGCCACCATTCGAAAGGATTCATCTTCTAACAGCCGCTCAATGTCAAGAAGTGAACATTGTCCCTGGGCAAGCACGATCAGGCAGTTACGCAAGGTTTCTTCAAGTTGAACTCCCCAGGATTCGGCATTGCTGCGAAGCACTTCGAGTAGGTGCAGAGCTTTGGTGAAGGGGTCACCAGGGGAGGTGAGTGGATTGAAAGCAGCAATGTGCTCATCGTCTCTTAGATCGATAAGGCAAAGCTTCACGGATTCGTCAGTTGAAGCAAGTCTGTTAAAGATCCGATCAACTAAGTCACCCCGCAGATCGATGATGATCGCGTTTTGCTTTTCTTTAATCTCTTCGTCAATGAGGCGAAGAAGAAGGTTGGTCTTGCCGCATCCTGTAGCCCCAAGGACATAGAGATGTTTGCGCCGCTCCTCTAAAGAGAGCCTGACGAAGGTGCTTGCTTTAGCCCCTATTGAGCCAGCTTCCTTACCAAGGAGAAAACTGTTGAAGGTCCAAGGAAGTTTAGGACCTTTAGCTGTCTTTATGGCAAAAATGCCAACCCCATAGCAGACTAAACTTTCGATTACTCCTGTGATGCTCTTCATTCCTACAAGGTCTATAAGCGGCTAAACTAAACAAAATTGGAAGAATCCTAAAAATAAAAAAGGGAAATTTGACTTATGAAATTCGCCAGACCGTACTTCATTTCAGTTACAGGCCTTGCAAATGGAAAGTTCGAATCGCGAACCAACTTGTGTTTTTGAATCTATTCAAAGGACGGAAAATGGTTGATCACTGCTTAAAGCAAATGTTTATAGTGGCTCAATACTTTATTGCCATTGAGAGTGGAAATCATTTGCCATATATTCAGCCACCTTTAGGGAGCGGACCGCTCCCTAAAGGTGGCTGAACGTCAGAATTGAAAGTGAAGAATTCCCCATTGCCAAAAGTGCCTCACCCCATACTCTTTGTTGTTTTGCAATAAACTATGCCGTGACAAGCGATTGGTGGAAACATTTGGAGTCAGCTATTGAAGCATCCTGGTCAGCGGACTGGGACCGCCTTTGCCGGGAGCTACAAGCAAGTGTAGAAACGCTTTCAGACGGGAGCTTCGGGCTCGACGGAGAAGAGGAATCTCCCGTAGATTTAATTGCCTGCGAACTCGTGAACTCGGCAAGGCTCCTTGCGCAAATAGGTGACAATAGGGCTGATCACTTGTGTAGCCTAGCACTGGAACTAACGAACCACGTGCCGTTATCTCAAATTCAACAGGCTTCTTTTCAAAGCAAATTAGCAAACTATTACATGGATAGTAACCAGCTAACTCTTGCCCTCAAATCTGCTCAGTTTTCAGTTGCAGAACACGGGGCGTTGAATCTCTACAGTACGGATTATGCCATAGCTCTAGATGATCTAGGGCTGATTGAACAACGACTTGGTCAATTCAAAGCAGCAGCGCAACATCATGAAAGTGCCTACTCGATCTTCGCGTTTGATACTGAGAGGCCAGACAACTTTGCAAGGTCACTTCACAATCTCGCTTCAGTCTATAGTGATCTTGGCGACCTTGAAACTGCTATTTTACTCTTAGGTCAGGCCCTGAGTCTCAAGAGACAGATAAATTTGGACCAACTCGATATTGCACTAACTATATCTAGAATTGGAAACTCAAGGGGGGATCTAGGTGAATATGAAACTGCCTTACAATTGCACTTCGAGGCTATGACTATTTTGGAGAGTGAGGCACCAAATAGTCAGTACATTGCTAGAGAATACAACAATATCGGTGCGAACTATTTACGCTTGAAGCAATTAGGTTTTGCAATGGCTTGGCTGGAGAAGTCCCTGCTACTTAAGAGAAGCTTCTCTCCCGATTCACTGGAAGTCGCGGACACCTTAAATAATCTAGGTTGTTGCAAAGAGATGATGGGAGATGTTGATGAAGCGATTGCATTTCATAGTGAAGCACTTCAAATCCGAATGAGGATTGTGCCTGGATCATATGTAGTTGCCTATTCCCTATCAAATCTAGGTTCGTGCTTTATAGCCAAGGGTCAGGGCAGTAATGCGATTTCAGCTTTGAATGATGCTCTAGAGATTCAGAACACCAATGAGCACCACACCCACTGGATTAGTACTGCATGGTCTTTAGCTAATGTCCTCTGGAACTGTGGAGAAGCAAAGCAATCAAGAGAAATGTATCGACAGATTTGGCAACGAATCGTGGGTGGATTCGACAAGATAGTCGACTCAGTATCTAGTCGAGCATATGCCACGCGTTTTTTTGAACTGGCATCTGATTTATGTGTTACAGAAGCACGCATTAGCAACGGAAAGGCCGTTTGGGAAATCATTGAAGCATCTAGGGCAAGGGCACTTATTCGTTCCATGACGGAGCGCACCGCGGGAGATGAAGAGCTAGATGCCCTCCGTCGGAGATTTGATGCGAATTATGCTCGATATGTTGGACGGGAATTCAAAGGATCTGTCCAATCGCAAATTAAAGTTTTGAATTTGGAGTTTATGCGATATCAACATCTCCATGAAATGAGAGAATTTGGAGTTTCAACCTTTGCAACTAATCAAAACTTTGAGTTGGAGCGAGTTGAGCTCCTGGAAGGGACCCTTGCTATTGCCTATATGGTATGTAGAAGAGTAACGGTTGTCGCATGGCTCGATCATCAAGGAGCATTTGGGGTCGAATTAATAGAATTTGGAAGCGAAGATCATGCAGATAATCCCAATGAGTTTGGTTGGAGAACCAGAATAAATAACTTCTCGGTGTTTAATCAACCACAAATGACAAGCCAAGAGTGGGAACGTCAAGGACGTGAATGGTTCAATCAGGTTTTCCCTGTATGCATCCGCAATAAAGTCCTTGAATCATCCACGTTAGTTATATTTCCAGATCAGGAACTGTGGCAGTTGCCATTTCACTCGCTCGTCTCGCCTAAAAATGAATACCTTGGCACTACTAAGCAAATAGTACTGGCTCACTCCCTAGGATCATATTGTTCCCTTGAGAAGTCTGCGCGCACCACCCAAGGAAGCGTAATTATTGTTGGAAAAAGCAATTTCGAACTTATGGTCGATGGATCACCTGAGACTTCGAACTTAAGCAAGGACCCATACCTAAAGGTAGGCAACCTTGTCCATGCGGTCGAAGAGGCCCAAGTGATTGCGGGTCTTTATAACGTCATACCATTACTTGAGGTAAACGCGACTACGAAGACTGTTCTTGACAAAATATCAAGTGCCAAATGTGTGCATTTGGCATCCCATTCATTTGTTGATGACACAGAACCAATGCTTTCTGGAGTTTTGCTGTCTGGAGAGGACGGACCCCTCAGGGCATACCACATACTAGAATCTCGAATGATAGCGAATATCGTTGTACTGTCCGCTTGTAATACAGGGTGCGGTTCTCAGTACCCGGGAGAGGGTCTGGTTGGTCTTACTTATAGCTTTTTACGATCTGGATGCCGGTCTGTGGTAGCAAGTTTATGGACCGTTGATGACGAGGCAACAAAAGAATTTATGTTCATTCTTCACTCGAAACTCCAGGATCAGAGCGTTGCCAATGCGATGCAATGTGCGATGAAGTCCATGCACGAAAAAGGCTATACACCCTATTACTGGTCGGCATTTTGTTTATATGGATCTTTAGGTTCGCTTTGAATCCCCTCGCTTTTACTTATTGTTTGTTGTATCTCAGATTCCAATTCATTCAATTGTGTAAGTAATGATTCTAAACTTTTTGTAAGTACTTCATTTTCATTGACTATCGCTCGACAAGACATGCGCAGTCGAATGAGAGATAGCCCATGCGCAGAAAGTTCAAGTTGCCTTTCGATCGCATCTATCTCCTCTTCAATGTCACGTGCATTAGTCGAAGGACCTCTAGTTGAAGATAAGGGCGGAGCTACGTTTATTTGAGTTACCATTTGACCCAAATTGCGAAGAATCGCTTCAATTACTTCTGTCCGATTGTCAACTAAAATGGTTAAACTCAAACTTGGTGGCGTTGCTGAACTAAACTTTGCTTGACTACCGGTTTCGGTGTCTACTTCTTTGGGTACGCTCGCTCGAACTTTCAGAGTTCCTTCAACTGCAGAACTGGTTTCCCTATAGTGTTCCTTAGATTCCTTCATCTGTGCAATAAACTGCTTGCTTTCATTGCGCCAAGGATTGCGTAGCAACATCCAGAATATCTGGAAACGCCTTTTGAAACTGAAAACGTAATACTGCTTGAGCATCCAAGTACAGAACTCTGCATCACTTAGTTCATGTCCACGACCGAGTTTCTCGCTAATACTAAAAGCGTTGTCGAATTCTTGATCCATCTATTTTCCTTGCTGCGCGAAGGTTCTCGTCAGCGACCAAAATTAAACTCGACCGGAATTAAAGTCTGATCGCTGACGAGATGAGGGCTTCCAAAGCTCAAAGAAGGTCAATTAGTATCTCAAGCATCATAGCTTGGAAGATCGAGAATGTCAAGGAGATGACCCCGTATTCGCCAAGGTCACGGTCAAGATTGATTCCGGCCCTTGTAGAATGTCGAAGCCGACATGTGATTTAACTGGTTTTTAGCCGATTTTGCATTCTGTAGCTCTCTCTTTTACAAGATTAGATCAGTAATACGTCCTGATTTAATGAGAACTGGACCTAGTTTGAAGCTAATAATTGCACTTAGGGGCACCATCGTTAAAAACTCTCGAAGTTGCAACTAATCATCCAGCAAGCAGGGCCGGTGCCGGATGCGTAAGGAAAAATGAGAGGAAGTGGTAAATAGTCAGGTTTTTGTTTGAAGCTAGCCTAGGTGTGAAAAGGTAGATCAGGGCTACTTGAGCCGCTGATCTAGGTAAGGTTTAGTTTTAGAAGGCAAATTAAGGTTAAAAATGTTCGAATATTATATGGTTCAAATACCACCAAACATTGGGGTTAGGATGGGGCGCACTCAAGATGCCGCTGCTTCGTACCTAGAAGATGTTGTTGGTCAATACGTAGTTGAAGGCTGGGAGTTTTACAGCATCGAAACTATTGGCATTATTGAACATCCCGGATGTGGGTGCCTGGCCGCTCTCGTTGGAATTAAGACGACAGTTACGCCCGTTTATGTGATTGTGCTTCGAAGAATAAGGGCTAACAATGAAACTTCAACCGCATCGCCACCTCAAGTCAGCACCTAGACGAGTGACCGACTCTTGCTAAGTGAATCTTGATCTTCGAAAGAAAGGGAAAAGCTTGTCTCAGATTATCTTGGGCAGTACATTAGTGTTTGCCCACGCTCAAGAAAATAAGGCAACATGCCAAAACTATTTCCATAGTGAGAAGGTAGGTAAAGAGTGGATAGACCACGGAGCGATTCAACGGTAGTGATAGTAATATTAAAAATACAAGGAGCGTCGGAACTATCGTTACCGCGCACATAAGTAAAAGGTCGCGCCTTGTCCCCAATAGTTGTCGAATGTTTGCGTCCCAGAGAATAGAGCCAGCTACTAATCCAAGCAAAATCGCAATAACTTCACGCGCCATGATGCCAAGGTAGAATCTGCCGGAAGTTAGCACCACACCGCCAACACAGTTAAGGATAATAAACCCCCAGCCCCTTTTACTAACTTGCAAATCAACCACCTCCACGCATCTGGTCAAGACCTGTATTTGAGTTAGCACTGGCAGAACTGCGTGATTCGCAGTGGTTGGCGCAAACGCAAAAGGCCGTAATGGCCCCTGCGACTGCCCCAACAAGGCACGCCGCGAAGGCGTCGCAGGGCGCGAGGCAGAGTAGGAGCAAAGCAAATGCCGCAATACATGTAGGGGGGGTTATGCAAGCGAGCAGAAATGCCGCATAACAAGAATAGAAGAGGGCACCGCACAACCAGCCACCAGCACCGGCACACCCCAGAATAAGTCCTAGTAAGGTTGGGAGAAAATCATCGAAGAAACATCCTACCTCGCACTTAGGCGAGGAGGGGCAATCGCTACCGCAGGGCCAAAGACCCATTATATCTATGTTCCCGATCGGGTTCGCTAAGCAATATAGGTAAGATCGCTGCCTTGGCCAGGTACGATCGACGGTTTGCCAGCGGGTGAGGTTTGGGCGGTAGTATCTGGCTCTTACGTAAAGGTAGTTCAAAGCGTCGGTGTAGTAGCCGAGAAGACCAACAAATCCCCAGGGACTTGGGTTAGTTCCAGTGGATGCACGGATTTCTCCGTAAGACCAATACCAGGCTTCATAGGTTTTATTGCCACTTGCGTCTCTGCACTGGATGAGGTTCCCAAGGGTATCTGAAACATAAGCAGTTTTTACTCCACCTCGATTTTCCATCATGAGCTTACCGTTGACAGTTGTGTAAGTAACTGACATCGCCATTAGTCATTTACCTCGCCTAAGTAATCAGTTCCATCCCAAACATAAGTAGTGGTCTTAGTAGCCCCGCTTTGAACCCATTGCCTAGACCTTCTAAGTCCAGTTCCATCATAAGTCATTGTTGTGGGGTGAATTCCGTTCATTATCACAGACAACCTATTCCCTCTATTCCCTGGGACATAAGTATTATTGGCGAGGGGTCCTTCGGTTTTCAAATCACCTTTGTTATCACTTGCTAAAACTCCGCGTTAACTTAAACTTCATTTTCTGGGAACTCGATGGCGGCGGTCCAGCACCACATCCTAAGTTGCTCAATACATGATCATGTACCACGGACTATTAGGAGCGTCACCGGCTGCAACAGTCGGCGCAGGGTAACCGAAAATTAATACTCGCCAAGGGTGGATTATAATTTTAGTCTCTTTTCCAGTTGTGGGCCACCTATTTGGTCTGAGCCGCATAAATGCGTCCGAATGGTAGGGAAAAGCAAGAAACAACATCCCTTCGCCTAGGTCCCACAAAAGACATCCCTGAAAATAGTTGCTCAGGTTTACTTGACCATTTTGCCTTGTAGGAGCATACCGCGACATTGTCAGATCAAATCGTGCTTCTGGCTCCTTCGAAAGACGAATTTCAAATTTATAACCCTCTTGCGGTGGTAAAACAAAGGTTGATCGAGATTTTTGACTAAACCCCTGGTCTTTAAGAGCACTAGAAACAATTTCCAAAGGGCTAAAATAATGACCGGAGAATCTCATAATTCTAGTTTTGCCGTCTGTCTCCATTGAGGCAGAATTGACCTCCAGGCATCCTGCTTTAAACAATTGCACCGGCGCAAGTGTTTGAGTCTGCAAGGTTGGTTTAGGTAATGAAAATTGGTTGCATTGGATAAATATGCATGACGAACTAACGACCAATAATTTGAACTTAGCAATCTGAATCATCATGATATGCAGTCGTCAGGATCAGATGGATCGCAAGAACAGCAACCTTTTTTTGAATTCTCGCAACGATTTAGACAAGTGGCCCAAAGGGAAGTACCAGTTGGATAAGCTTTGCTACAAGCTCCAGGACAACACGCCATACAACTTGCAAAGTCCTTTGATCCTTTTCTGCACGCGCCAATCACTACATTTATAATTGGCAAGCCGGGGTTCAGGTTGTCGCAACTAGCAGCTTTTATACAGGCCTTAACGCAAACCGTTTGAGGCCATCCTTTCAGTTGGCATATTAGACCGTTGCAAATAGCTTCACAAAGATTTTCAGGACCACTGTTTCTACCTGGCTTGGGCATGTCAGGCGGTGCATATTGTGGAAAAAATACACCAACTATTTTCTTGCAGGCTCGCGTGAACCAGTTGTCTAGCCCTGACGGGTCGACCAGCAGAACGGGGATATTTCGCGCGTAGACATACGGTTTCTCACTGGGCCAGAGGGGATCGACGGTTTGCCAGCGGGTGAGGTTTGGGCGGTAGTAGCGGGCTCTGACGTACAAGTAGTTTAAGGCATCGGTGTAGTAGCCTAAGGTTCCGACAAATCCCCAAGGACTTGGGTTAGTCCCGGTCTGCTCACGGATTTCTCCATAAGACCAATACCAGGCTTCATAGGTTTTATTGCCACTTGCGTCTCTGCACTGAATCAAATTGCCCAGGGTATCTGAAATATATTCAGTTTTGACCCCGCCTCGATTCTCCATCACAAGCATTCCGTTGACAGTTGCATAAGTAACTGTAGCAGTCATTAGTATGTGTACTCCGACAGATAATCAGTTCCATCCCAGACATAAGTAGTGGTCTTAATAGCACCAGCTATGGCCACCTGTTTTGACCTTCTAAGCCCGGTTCCATCATAAGTCATTGTGGTGGGATCAATCCCATTCATTATCACAGATAACCTATTCTCTCTGTCATAAGTATTGTTGATACTGGAACCTTCTGCGGTCATATTCCCATTATTGTCATAAGTATAAGCGGTTAACGCTCCGGGCATCAGCCTAAGGAAGTAGTTCCGGTCACCAGGTACACTGCAAACACGAAGAGTCGACGTGTGGTGTTGATTCCGCTTCGTACCTCATTTAGATCCGACACAAGGGGATACTCACTTTGTATTTGATCCTTTGCCTGAAACGCACCATCCATTGACATGAGCAAGCCGCTGACTTCGATATAATCGCCATAATTCTTTGGGTTACGTCCGCCCATGGTGACAAACACACTATCAAACCATTCGTTTGCAATATCAAACCCTAATAACTGCCAACCTGGTTCAATTTTGCCAGGTTTTACTTGGGATAGGTCGACAGCTATCGATTCAGGGAATTTACCTTCCAATGCAACTGAAATGCTAATAATAACGGATCGTTTGTCGGATAATTGTTTTTGAATGTGAACTGCGTCAGAAAGATTGCATAGAGCGTGGTTATTCCTCGCATACCAAGTGCCATCAAGGTTATAGCCCGGTGGCCAATTCCAACCGGCCTCATCTACCCCAAGGTAAGTTTTACCATAAAATGAATTTGGCAATTCATTGCGAAGATCAAAGCCAAAAGGAACTTCCGCTAGGATTTTGCTAGTTAAACTCGAGCCTGCTTTCACAAACAACCGCCCGGAATACAGATTCCAAAACATTCTCCATCGCTTTTCCTTCCGTCTATTCTACAGTCAGGAAACGGTCCGACAAAGTAAGTGATAATATGGGTATGAGGTCCATAGCAGCAACAACCAAGTGCCTTGTAATAATGCCCTCTTTTCTGCGGTGGGTCCCAAACGGTTTTTGGTGGCGGCGGCGGCGGACATGTGCCGCTTTCGGTTTCCCGGGACGCTTCACAATGCCGGATCCAGCACCAAACTCCAAGACCCAATACTGCTATCCCAGCTACCACTCCGCCAACAATTGCTCCAGGCGGACCAGCAACGCAACCGCCAGCGGCTGCCCCGCCTAGAACGATTTCAACCTGGAACCCAAATTCATCTGACCGACTGACTGGAGAGTCGTGACAATATAAGTAAGGACTCTCCTGCGCCCAGTGCGGGTCGACGGTTTGCCAGCGGGTGAGGTTTGGGCGGTAGTATCTGGCTCTTACGTAGAGATAGTTTAAGGCGTCGGTGTAGTAGCCAAGAAGACCGACAAATCCCCAAGGACTTGGATTAGTACCGCTTGAAGCACGGATTTCCCCGTAAGACCAGTAAAATGCTTCATAGGTCTTATTGCCGCTTGCGTCTCTGCACTGGATGAGGTTCCCAAGGGTATCTGAAACATAAGCGGTTTTTACTCCACCTCGATTTTCCATCATGAGCCTTCCGTTCACGGTTGCATAAGTAACCGTAGCCGTCATTAGTATGTGTACTCCGAAAGATAATCAGTTCCATCCCAGACATAAGTAGTGGTCTTAGTAGCCCCGCTTTGAACCCATTGCTTAGACCTTCTAAGTCCAGTGCCATCATAAGTCAATGTGGTGGGATCAATCCCATTCATTATCACAGATAATCGATTCTCTCTGTCATAAGTATTGTTGATACTGGAACCTTCTGCGGTCATATTCCCATTGTTGTCATAAGTATAAGCGGTTAAGACTCCGCTTGTTGACGTTGATTCGAGCCTGCTTGCCGCGTCGTAAACAAAGCTTGTTGATGTAACTCCAACTCCGGTTTGATTAGTTTTATAGGTAACATTCCCAAGCTCATCCATGGTAAGACTCTCTGATGTGCCTGATGGTGGAGTATTGCCAGCTTGCGCGGTCAAGCGGTCACCGTTATCATATGAATAAGTTGTGATTAGCGAATCTCTCACTTGCTTTGTTTTACGACCTGCTGGATCATAAGTATCGACAACAGTCGTAATTGGGCTGCTTGCAACGTTGTAACTAATTTCTGTTGCACTGCGGTTAAGAGCATCAGACGTTTGAATTTCGTACCCTCCCAGAGCCTGGATAATTGTTGAATTCCTGCCGTCTGCGTCATACCCCATCGTAAATTTTTCACCAGAGGGCACTTGCTGCGTTACCTGCCGATTGACTGCGTCATAGGTGTAAGTGAAAATTCCTCCGTCGGGATCAACGAGTTTGGTTCTGTTGCTGGCTGAATCAAAATTGTAGCTTTGCACAAGTCCGCCAGGATCTGTTTTGCCGATAAGTTCGTGACGGGGTGAATAAGCATAAGAAGTCGTCCCGGTTGAATCCACCATTGTGGTTCGGTTGCTCACCGCGTCATACCCATAAGTTACAGCGGTTCCGTCCCCGTATTTAATCCCTGTTTGCCTCCTTGCAGCGTCATAAGTCATCGTCTTTAACCAGCCGTTGGCATCAAGAATGGTAAGTGGTTTTGAATTTATCCGGCTCTCACCTCGATCTTTATGGCGAGCGAAAGAAAACGAAATATCCATTACTTTTTGGGTACGCCGGGATTAATTTGGGAATAGAAGAGCCTTTTAGCCGCTCAAGAGTAAATTGAAAATTTATTGCTATAAGTTTTGATTGTCTTCGCGTCTCAAACGTTCCCTCAAAGAGGTTAGCTAATTTGTATTTCTGCTTGGAATGAACTGATCCGTACTCGGTTAGCCAGGGGCGTATCGTGTAGTGGATTTGCGCAGGTAGGTCTTGTTTCGTCAGTACGTGTCTTTTTAAGAGCAAGCTATATAGTGCAGGAATAGGTGAATCTGACTCACATTGTCGCAATGCCTCTTGGCTAGATGTTGGAAAATCTACCTTAATATCGCAGTGGGGTAAAGTAGATTCGACGTCTAAACACCCTTCACTCATTCTTAATTCTATCCAGAATTTTGATAACAAATCCGTCCTTAGGGCTTGAACATTTTTTGGATCAACGTTTACTCCGCCGCCCATATCGCCCATCCAATAATCTTTCAAACTGATTTTCTGTCCAAGTCTTTTCATATCGCGGCGAATCAGATCGTAAGTAGTATGCTTCATTACGAAGATAAAAATACTCGTTGGAGCGAAAGTTTGAGGCGCAGGTCTGGGGGGCAAGAGTAAAACAAGTGGAAAGACCATTAAATTAAATATCAAACCAGCCCTCCCGAACTTTACAGTTGTCGTCAGACTTTTTTAATACTGGATGAATGCTTGATTTTCCACTATACGGCCAGTCGATGTCCAGGGAAAATTTCAAATTTAGTTCGACAGAATGGCCCGCACACGGTCCGGTGCTGCAAGAGCTATGGAGCGAAATAAAAATGCAAATGTCTGTATGGAACGGTTTCTTATGCAAGCTCATAAGACCCAGAATATGGGTTAAGGGCATAACATTCGGAAAGTCCCAAAATCCACACGCTCCCAAGCCACAATTTGTTGCCTTTGGCTGACATAGGCTCCAAATTTTGTTAGAACAGAAACCTTCTTTCATCTTGTCAACGATCCCAGTATCCCCTGATTCTTTGGTACTGAGTTCATCCCAACTTAGCCGACATGCTGGCATGTGAGCCGGAGGAGGGGTCCCACTAACGACTGCACCCCATAATACTGCAAACTCGTAGTACACGCCGGTGGCACCATCAAACTCAGATGTGCATCCCTTACCCGAAATTGGTCCGGTGTAATTTATCAGAGTTTTTTGATTTTGAAGTCCAATTGCCCAAGCACAGCAACAGCACGAACTGTCTATGCAAGCAAGTCCAAATGGGTCGGTTGCAGTAATTGGATCTCCAAAGCAGTATCCGTATGACCGTTCATTTGGCCACATAGGATCGCGGGTTGTCCATTGAGCCTGAGTGGTTCCATAATGACGGGCGCGATTGTATTGCTCTGCTCCTGGAGCTTTTGTAGTTCTACTGCCGGTGTTTCCAGTCCACATAAATCTAGGGTCAGGAGCAGTTCCAGTTTTAGAAAGAAGTCCTCCGTAAGGTTTATAGCGATAAGTATTTAGCACATTGCCGTGATTATCTACGGTTGCGGTTATTGACCCCAGGGCGTCGGTTAAGTAATCAGTGCGAACCCCGTTCGTTGATTCTCCGATGATCTTGCCGTTAACCGCGAAGTAATTCGTTACTGGCATCAGTTTCTTCCCTGCGCGAAATTTAGTGAGCCGGAAATGACTTTGATACAATGGGCACCATTCAACGCAATTTACTCCGGGTGTCCTGTAATGGTTCGCTTCCAAGGTGACCAGTCATCTTTGATATCGTAAAATGGAACTTGACCCCACATTAAGGTAGCACCCTGCAGGGTGGCAGAATGATGATTAATAGTCCAAAACGTTTGAGTAAATCCGTCACTGGCGCATTTACCTTCTTCTACGTACAGATTAGTTGCAATTTTGGTTAAATCGACCTGGGTTTGCATCCCGAAGCGGTTGAGAAAGTGAAGGAGCAGATCATTGTCACGTTTTGAAAATCTTAAAGTAATCGGAATACGAACTGTAGTTGTCATCAAAACAGGAATTTGACTTGACTGTGATTCCTTGGCTGAATCGAAGACGAATGCGGGCAGATCTTTCTTTTTGACACCGAGGAGCTTCAGCTGCCGAAAATCCCGGTATAATATGCCGGTCGTGAGTTCAAAACTACCGTGCAAGAGTCTGCGCAGCATCGGCACGCTGTGTTTATTGCAGGCCAGCAGAAATCTTTCGTTTGCTTGATTTATAAGGCTCAGGTCTCCTGACCGATTTGCCGTCGAAACTAAAACGATAAATGGGATTATCATTTGTCTATCTTCACGCTGTCCAATGCAAAATTAATACAACCTGTCCAACGTATTCCCGCCAAGGATGAAAGTTGCCTCGCAGCTTCAGGATTTAAATCAATTAGTGCATTTGCCGTAGGATGACTTGGAGGGCCAGCATCAATTATTGTCACAGAAATCGAGAAAAATTTATTCTTGTGCTTAAATGTAACGCGAAGCGATTCGCCGCATTGAACAAATTGATATTTTGGCTGGTTTTGAGAGACTTGATGGTAGTGGCATTTGCTCTCAGCCCACTTGGTACATGAACATTTCTGACGAATATGGTTTGCGGCCGAAGCAATTACGTTTGGCCAGGCGGCCGTCATGCCAGACAAATAGCGCGGACAAGCTTTTTGCCCCGGTTGTTGATTGCAAAACGCACCCCTAGCGTATTGGTATACCTCTGGTTTGCTGCACCAATGATTCACGATGTTCACGTTAGGTAAATCAAAGCAGGACGCTCTACCTTCATAAGGGAAATGTCCAGATGGGTCGGTTTCAGTAATTGGGTCCCCATGGCAGTATCCGTGTGACCGTTCATTTGGCCATAACGGTTCCCTTGTTGTCCACCTAGCATCGGTGTAAGAGTAATGTCTAGCTCTAACGTATTGCTCGGCGTGAGGGTTAACGGTTCTGCGATAACCAAAGCTTCCCACCCAGCCCATTCGAAAGTCTGAATAATAGTTGTACTGTTGTAATGGTGTACCGTATGCCGCATATCTTCGACTCGAACCATTGGGACTGTTGTACTGAGTTGTTCTCACCACGGAGCCCAAGGCATCCCAGCCACATTCAAACTTGCTGGTCGTCGTACAAGCACCTGAGCTGATTCGACCGTTAATTGTGTGATAACTTATATAACTAGCGGTTCCCATTTCTATTCTTAACTCACGGCTATCTCTATCTCAGTTGACGTTGGACCAAAGGCACCTACTTCACAAAGGCAATTCCAAGCAAAGGGATAGGTCCCTGGTGTAGTTGGAGCCGTCACTGTAAAGGTAAATGTGTATTCTGTACCCACAGGTGCGATATCTCCATACGGCATTGTGTAAACCGTCAATCCCCAGTAATCATTCTGCTCAGGATCCATGCTCATGATCGAGTAATTTCTCTCCCCTGTCCAAGGAGCAAGACCGGTATTGGAGAATTTCACAGCTACTTCGTAGTGATGCCCTGCCGTCATCGAAGATGGTACTAATTGCGAAACAAAGGCAGAATCGTTGACTATCTGCATTCCAACATAGTCAGGACCGTCCCAGATTATGGTGGTTAGGCCGTTATACTCCATTTCTAACCGCTTTAGACCAGAGCCATCGTAAACATAGCTTGAAACGAAATTACCAGGCTGAACCTGCATTTGAAGCCTATTCTCGTAGTCATAGGTCATCGTCGTCAAGGTGCCTGAAAGTGACTCAATAACCGTGTTGTAGCCGTTAGGCAGGGCTTCGAAATGCGGAAAGGTCACCTCTTCTCCGCTACTCGAACTTGGACGACGACCATGTTTGTTGTCCCGTGCCACGAGTCCTTGTCTGGTTTTACCCACGAAGGGATCGACTCCGTGTCGTATTTGAATTCAACCCGGTAACGGCCCGGAGGCAGATCACAGTAGTCGCGCAAGTTCAGTGGGAATAGCCAGGACTTGCCCGGCGGAACCTCCTCTGTGTGCTCTCGGCCCTGTGCCTCCGCCACCGATAAGATGTCCGGCGGCCAGGAGTACTTGACCTCTTTGCCCGTGACAGCATTGGTGCAGCGCAACCGAATACAATTCATTTGGTTCCGGGTGCCGAAAGGCACCGGCCATCCGTAGATCCTGACTTTCAGAGTTCGCCTCGAATGATTAGTCAGGACGAGCTTGATGTTTATCGGTTGCCCAAGCTCGGCAGGCGTAACCTTTGCTGGCTCAGCCCGCAGGTGAAAGACTTCTTTCGACTTTCGAATGGGTCGCCGGCAATTCCCAGGCTGCTGGACCGTCGACAGCAGATTCATGGCACAAAGACCGATGGCTATCCACGCACTTACGACGGGCATGGCGGCCTCTTTGGCCCGTAGGGTCCTGATGGCGAATTGGCCAGAGGGCAAAGAGGAGCGTCGCTGTGCCTTGTGTGCTTATCGCAATTATTTAACGCCTCCCAGAGCAATTTTGATCCAAGACAGCCGCATCCTTTCTCAAGGAAGGCATCTGGGCAGAGATTTATGGCATTCGGGGGCTGCCCGGGTCCGGCACTATAAGAACAGGCATGACCAGATCCCATAAATCCAGGAGGGGGCTTGTAGCCGGGGTAGGATGTTGAGTTGATACTACAGAACTTATCGCTTTGTGGGTGGCAGTAGATCGGTGGCCGATCATTGCAGATTCCTTGAGCGCACGTTAATTCAGCTTTGTTAGTGATGTATTTCAGTCGCTTCTTGCAAAAATCGTCTAGAGCCTTTTCGATCTTATTCAGTTGGGCGGGCGTACATCCATTCTTCGAAGGGGATTTCGGGCCGCCGTGCGGCGCCTTTCCTTCCGGATCCACAAATCCTGTTGGTGCTCCTTCACAATAGTAATAAGGTAGTCCTAAGGGCCAGAGTGGATCGACGGTTTGCCAGCGGGTGAGGTTGGGGCGGTAGTAGCGGGCTCTTACGTATAAATAGTTTAAGGCATCGGTGTAATAGCCGAGAAGACCAACAAATCCCCAGGGACTTGGATTAGATCCGGTAGAAGTTCTGATTTCTCCGTAAGACCAATACCAGGCTTCA